>VTLG01014657.1_pt1 | contig 33590 bp, 46 predicted proteins | sample 4694571 | NCBI WGS metagenome assembly VTLG01 (sample SAMN12604809, study PRJNA352737) | marine metagenome | biome: ENVO:00000447; feature: ENVO:00000209|ENVO:00000569|ENVO:01000036; material: ENVO:00002151; isolation source: viral sequences binned using virsorter ...
GTATTCCATTTGCTACATAAGGTTGCAAATTAGGAATAAACGAAATGACTATTAAAATAATAAAACAAATAGTCCAGGCTTCATCCTTCCAACTATCTCTAGTAGCATCAGCCATAGTGTTTTCCCACTCGACTTTACCTTCGGCAATTTTTTTCTTGACTGCTGTTTTTGCTTCAATCTCTGCAATCTTTAAATCAGATTTAGCTTTTGATTTCTTTGCACTATGTTCAAAGTAACCACCTACTGCTTTGCTTAATCCATTTACTATTAATCCAATCATTTGCTTTCCAGGTTGAGTAGTCCAAAAATTATACCAAGTAATGAGCCTACCCATATCAAAGCTTTAACTGCGCCCTTACCCATATTAATATCTGCTTTTAATTTAGAAATTTCTTTTGCGTTTTTTTCTACATCTTCATGAATGTGGTCTAACTTTTCTTCCAATCTACTTAAACATTCACGTTCTTGTTTGGTCATCTTATTGTCCTAAAGGATTGCCTTGGTTTACAATATCGTATATTTTATTCAATTCTTTTTCTGTCCAGCTTGTTATACTTCCTTCTACTGATTCTATATCAACTGATAAATCACCTATTGTTTGTTTTAAATTTGTAATATCTGTTTCCAAGGTAGCAATTCTTTCTTGTAAAACCGATGTATCAGTTTCTTTTACATTACTAATTGCTTGTTCGGTAACTTGTAGCCTGGTGTTTATGTCGCTGACCCACCACACTATCCCACCTGCTGCCGGAATTACCGATAACAAAATCGATAGAAGTATCGCTGGTGATAAAACTAATGTCTTGCTCATATACACTCTCCTGTATCAACGAGATATTTTCTTGAAGTTTAATCGTTTCTGGTATCATTTGCAAATATACCATTGATGCTATATCAAGTTGTTGCATAGCATTTGCCTTTGATTTTACCTTAATTTTGGGGGTACTCTTAGTACCAGAAATATTTTTACGTGGCTTATTTTGCGAATTAGAGGGGGTTTTTTTTGCCACTTTTTCTTTTTTCTCTGTTTTTTCTTTCTTTTCTGCTTTTATATCATCTTCTCCAGAATCAACTTTTAGTTCTTCTGGTTCTTCAACAACATCAATTTCTTCATCAACTATTTCAATTTCTTCTTCTACTACTTCAATTTGTTCTTCATTCATTTCTATTTCAGGTTCAACTTCTATTTCTAAATCAATATCAACTTCTGGTAAATTAATTTCAGGCAATTCAACTTGAGCTATATCAATAGGTGTATCTAAAATAACATCAGTAATTATTTCAGTATCTAAATCTAATCCTTCAATAACTGTTGATTCAGGTATTAGTTCAACTATTGGTTCAACTATTGGTTCAGGTACTGCCTGGACTATTGGTTCAGGTATTGGCTCAATATATTCTTCTAATGTAAATGTTAAACTAATATTATCTATAATTGGACCCCACCAATTATTAGAATTACCAGTATCATTACCAGCAATATTAAGGTCAACGCTAGTATCTTGAGTTAAAAAATCATTCGATATTGATTCTGTAAATGAATAAGTATGCCATCTGTTTTCATATGGAACTGCTGTAGTGTTGCTGACAATCTCTTGCGTTGAGCTAGAAGATAAGGTAATTGTTGAGGTCAGAGTATCGTCAGCACCACCATTACACCATTCATTACCAGTATTACCACAACCTATTGCCTGGTAATTCATATTAATTTCCTTTATTAAATAATCTTCTTCTAATGATGAAATGTCAACCTCTTGTTCAATAGAAGAACCTTGCTTACGAAAGCGAACACTTTTAGATGCAGACCCACTATATGTAGCAGGGTCACGTTTTACGTTTTGATTATCGGATAATTCCCAACCAGAAGTATCAGTCGTGAAACTATTATTATTCAGTAGGTTGTCCGATTCCTGTCCTGTTGCGTATGGCGACAGGTACAGAATAAGTACGATTAATAGTATTATCTTCATTTAATCTTCCAATTTTAATCCACATGGCTGTTGCTTCTTTTCCTACTTTACCCATGTATGGACATGGGCTACCTGCCATAGCCATAGCTTCAAATACTCTATCATCTTGACATAATATTGCTGTAGCTGAAACAGATAAACCTAGTTTTTGTAATTGCCTAGATAGTAAAATGCGTTCACAATTTCTATCAGTTACATGAAATCCTGTTGATGCACTAAATATACCTGTTCCTATTGCACCACTTCTTGCAACAACACAAACTAAATTTCCTGAACCTATACTAATTGATGGTGAATGTGCAGAAGGTGGTGGTTGGTCTTTATATCTTATATTTGTATCAGCAGAATATACACATTGGCTTAGTGATAAACCAAACATTAAAAATATAAATAATACTATGGCATCTTTCATTAGTCTGCATCTGCTATCGTATTTCCATCAATAGATTCCCACTCTTGATATGCAACATAATCTGAATTACTTGTATCTGTTGGAATCCAAGAATCTGATATGACATTATCAGAATCATCTGTAACTACTTTGCAAATATAATCTGTTCTTAAACCCCCACTTTCAATTTCTGGTGGATAATTTAATTTTTTATATATAATTGGCATAATATTCTCCTATAATTCTGCATCTACTATTACGAAAGAATCTCCATTAGATACACCACGACAGAATCTACCATCTTGTGCCATACCTGATACCGATACATCTAAATGTACTCTAAATAAACCGACACCATACGATTGACCTTGATTCGCACCCTGATTGTTATTTACAGATTTAACGATAAATCCTGTACCATTTCCAGAGGTTGTAACTCCTTGTTGAAATTTAAAGGTACTTGCTGCCGAACTTGTAACTGTTGGACTTGCTCTCATTGGTAAAAATGGAATCATAGTTGCACCTCTACCAGTTCCATCTGAACTAAAACCCTCTCCAACTCCTTGATTATTACTTGATGCAATTTTTTGAACATAACGAGAACATCTTCTTTGAGTATCTTCTATCATTTGATGTTGAAATGCTGGTAAGGTACTTGCTGTGTACTCTCCAACTTCAAACTGAACTCCTGTTAAAAACCAATCATTACTTGTACTATCTGCTAAATTAACTTGTGAGCTAGAAACTCTGTTTGCTTTTGTTGTTGAGGCAAAAGAAGAACTGTTTAATGTTCCACTTGTAAAATTACTACCAGCTCCTAAATACCAATTAATTGATAAACTATGAGCATTATCATTTCCTAAAGTTCCAGTAGTATCAGCAGGAAAATTAATAACTTTTTGTTCCCATGTATTAGCACTACTTATAGTGTATGTTTTTGAGCATTGTCTGTCATTATCATTATCAAAAAGCTCAACAGTATATGTGCCAGTTTTTGCAGATTTTACATAAAAAGCTAATGTTACTTTTTCAGCAGAAGATGTACCTTTTTTAAGTAGCTGTAAATGTTGTCCTTCAAATCTATAATCAATTTTACTATCGTCATCAGCACCTAAACTAGTATCTGCTGTGGTACAATCCATTTTTAAAGAATGAGAAAAACCTTTGCCTGTCGGTACATCATTATCTCTTGTTGTAGACCATGTTCCAAAGTTTGCATCTTGTCGTACTGCAAATCTATCAACTACAAAATGTGTTCCTGTTATTCCTGTTTGGTCGCCTTTTACAGAAATTTGCATTTCACCATTAATTATCAATGGCTCAACATTTGGTCTTAAAGGTGTACCAAAACCTGTTGCTGTACCATTATTGGTAATCGTTGCTCCTGATGCAATCTCAATATCTGACCCTGAGAGTGCAGTAAATTTATTTGCTGTAAATGTAAAATCATCTGCTCCCCCAATCTCAATATCAATTTGGTCATCAGTTGGTGCAGATATTGTGGTATCTCCATCAGTATCTAAAATCAAACCATCAGCTAAACCATTCATATCAATAGTATTACCATTAACATCAAGTGTGCCACCAAGTTGTGGAGAGGTATCACCTACAATTTCTGTTAATGCTGTACCTACTCCTAATTCTGCTGCATCTACTTTTTTAAGTTGATTATCAGTTGCATCAAAAAACATTAAATGGTCATCTGATGCAATAGTTGTATCAGATAAACCACTAATAACTGTTGGGTCTAAATGTTCTTCTGAAATGGCATCATCTGCAATTTCTGTAGACGTAATTGCATCAGCAGCAATTTTTGCATTTGTAACTTGGTCATCACCTATATGTGCTGTATCAATACTACCATCAGTATAATGTTCTGAATTAACTGCATCATCTGCCAGTTTTGCACCTGTAATTGCATCGGCTGCGATTTTAGCAGTAGTAACTTGTAAATCACCAATATGAGCTGTATCAATAGAGCCATCTACATAGTGTTCAGAATCTATTGAATCGTCTGCAATTTTTGCATTGGTAACTGCATCAGCATTTATCATCGCAGTTTCTACTGCATTATTTGCAATAGTTATTGCACCAGTACTAGCTAAAGTTACATCACCTGATATTGGTTTATTGTCAAATGAATCTGAACCATCCCATATTAGAATATGTCCTGATGCTAATGAACTAATATCAGTATCATTAAGTTCTTGAATAGTATCTTCGGTTGCTATTTGTGAATCAACATATGCTTTAATTGATTGTTGAGTTGATAATTTAGTTGCAGAGTTAGATGACATATCATCTTCGTCTGCTATAGTAAATCCATCAAACTGATTCAATTCAGTTGTAGTTAAAGTACAACCATCTAAAATATTTAATTCATCTGCACTTGCAGTTACTCCTATTGTTCCTGTACCTACAGTAACATTTCCATCACTATCAAATTCAAATTGTTTTGATGCCCTATCTGCCTTTGAAGGTAAAGTTGTTGTAACTGAAACTGTGTCTGTGTCTAATAATTTAACACTTCTTGCACTTTGTTGGTCTTGCTCTGCAATCAAAGCATATATTTTATCAAGTTCTGTATTTAATGTTTGAATATCAAATGTACCTGATGGTGTAAAATCAGTTGTACGTTCAATAACTATATCTCTAATAATAACAACAGAATCACTTGCACTAAGTCCAGAACCAAAAGTTACTGTACCACCAGCTCCAAACTCATATGCACTATCTGACCCTGATGCTGTGCCTGTTATTTTATATTGTGTGTTACTAGATGGCGAAGCATTGTATGTCATCAATGTGCCATTTTTATAAACCTTAATATCATTAACACTAAAAAACTCAAAACCAATGGTAAAGTCAGTTTGACTACCACTAGCAGTATAACTATTCCTTGGTGTATTTTTTGCAGTTGCTATTGTCATTCAAATACCTCGTCCACTCCTGTGTTGTATATCTTTTTAAACGTATCTGCTATAGCAAAATGACCCATAAATGGTATCACTCTCCTTACAGCATCCTTCCTTGCATCATAGTCACCATGCGTAAATACATATCCCAAGTCTACAAGAATTCCTGGACCAGCTCCAGTAATTTCTCCAATGCCTGATGCCATGTCAGGTTTAAATCTATTTGGTAAACCAAGTGCTGGACGTAATCCAACAGATTTACCAAATATACCACCACTAACTGTTTCTGTAATAAAGTTCATATCACCATACAAAGCAAGTACTCCTGATACTTCTATTGCTCTAATAATTTTTTCTTCTGTTGGTTTGTAAGTCCAATAGCTAGGATTTTTAGCATAATCAGATAACATACCTAAACTTAACATAGCTAATGCACCTGACATAAGATGTGCTTCTCTACCACTTATTCCTGAAGCTACAAGTTTTCTATTTGCTGCCATTGACCATGAGAAGAACTGAAATATTAAACCAGCAAATGCATTATTAAATTGTCCACCTCTTTCTAATTTTTCATATCCCATCCATTTTGCTGCTTGTTTTGCCATAGGAGTAGTTTCTAACCAACGTGCCATTTTTTCACTATTTACTGTAAATACTCCATACATAAGATTTGGTTTATCAGCAATACTTGGAGTAATAATTGTATTTTGTACATCCATATATATTGCTTCTTGCAACTTACGTCTTACTCTTTGACCCCCTGGTTTAGTTAGCCATTCATCAGCATTAGGTAAAAGAACTGGATTATAGTTAGCCACTTTATATTCTTCAAAAGGCATATTAGCAATTACTCTTGCATCTACTTCACTAATTCCATAATCTTTTAATCTTTGTATTTCAAATTTACTAGCTGTTCCTTTAGAAACTTTTACACTATCTTGGATAATACGATGACCAGCATTTATTTTATGCATGTTTTTCATCATGTTTGTCCAACCAGATAGTAAGTTCATGTGATACCAAGGACCTTGAGCTGCATTAAACTTTTGAAAAACACTATCAACTACACGACTAACAGCACCTTGCCCTATACCAAACTGACCACCATCTTCAATAAAACGTTTACCTGATGATGATAATGCTAAATCTAACATAGGTACTAGCTCACTATATTGTTTCATAGCATCTTGATATATTTTTAAATCTCTTGCAAAGACACCAATATTTTTACCATATGCTTTAGTAAAACCTTCTGACATAACAGGTCGTCCTGCATCAACAAGTGCAGCAATAACTACTTTGCCCATAAATGCTAAAGATGCCCAATCTCTTAAAAACATAGCTATACGTTTATTCCAACTAGCAGGGTCTTGATGATTAAAATAACCATAGATTTTATCTCTGTCACCTTTAATGCCATTTATATATTCATTGGCTTTATTAATATCTTTGTTATTTCTAAAACCATTTTTAATAATATCAAACTCTATATCATTACTATGTAATATTAATTGACTATCACCAAATGTTTCTTCCATAGATAATCTTGCTTCTACTTTTTGCCCATAACTTCTTGTTAAAAACTCTGCATCTAACTCTATAAAATCTGCAACTTCTTCGTTACTAATTTTATATTTTCTAAACATAAGTGGACTTACTCCAAAGTTATGCCAACCATCTTTAACATTGTCATAATCAATACCAAGCATATGCTCATTATCTTGACGATTACCTCTCTCTATCAATTCATCTACTACTTTTTCTGCTTCTGCTTCTTCACCTTTCCAAGTTTTTAAATCTCTACGATTTACTTTTTCTAACTGACCTGTTGCTTTATTACGAACACCAACAAAATAATCTGTAGTTCTAAAATGGTCTGCAAATATTTTTACTAAAATTTCTCGATTATCTCTTATTGCTTCTGGTTTCCAGACACGAGGGAGATAACCTTTTTCTAATTTAAAGTTAGTTCTTATACCAGCATCAAATTCTTCTTTAATTCTAGTCATATATCTTTTTTGACCTTCAAGTTTTGCAATAAATTTATCTTGTTCTTGTACATCTAACCTAGTTTTTTTCTTTCCTGTTTCTTTAAATGCTCTTGCTTCTACTAACTTTTCATCTATACGCATGATATAAAAATCTACATTTTCTTTGGTCATCAAACCACGACCTTTGTTTAGTTTAGGAATGTAAGAACCAAAAAAAGATTCTACTTCATCAACTGCTTTTTGTATGTTAGGTGATGCATTTTGATATTCAGGTGAGTTTTTACCTCTTGCATAAATTGAGCCAACTTCTTCATAAAAATCTCTTTTTGTTTTAACTTGAGTTTTTGCAGTAAATGGTACTTTGTTTACCATATTTCTTACAGCATCTCTTATCTGTAATTTTACTGATGCAGTATTGTAATCTGTTCCTAGTGGACCAACCTTTTTTGCAGCAACTTCTGCACCTAATCTTTCTGCTACAAACAATGCTGTAAGATTGTCATACAATGGTCCATAGTTTAGAGCAAAATTTAAATCACGTTTAACAATAACTGAACTATCTTGTACTAAACCTTCTACTCTTTTTGCTCCATCACCTGTCAATCGTATAGCAGTATTTACTAATTTATTATGCAACTCTCCTGTGTATGGATTTTTAAATGCTCTACCAAAAGCTGACTGTTCATCAATAAATCTTAAAAAAAGATTTTTTTCTTTTTTACCATAAGCAATATTTCTATCAATAAACTGTTTTGATGCTATTCCATTTAGTTCATCAGTTTTTAAATTTTTTGCTCCTGGAACAGATTGTTTTATATATTCTCTAAGTATACGAAACTGTATATATGAATCAGCATCTGCCCATTGTCTAACGTTAATACGTCCAGTATCAATTCCTTCTTCAAATTGCAATCTTAAATATTCTTCATCTACAACATAAGTATCTTTTTTCTTATCGTATTTAACAGGATTATATCTTTTATCAGATAGTCTTGATTCATTTGGTGTAAAAGTTGTTTGCCCTAAACTTTCTGTCTTTACTTCGCCTGCTTTTAATTCAATGTTTAATCCTTCTAATAAATCATTATTTAAAATACGAATACCAGAAGTTGATGGGTCATACTTACCTTCAAACTGTCCCATACTGGTATGATAGTTCTGTTCAATATTTTGCACTCCACCTTTATTTGCTATTGTTTTTGCAGCTACTCTTGGTCCTACAAATCCAGTAAGCAAACCAATCAACAAACCACCACCACCTACATAGGCAATAGATTCTGTAATAGAAGATGTTGGGTCTTGTGATAATCTTATTGGTTCTGTTGTTGCAAGTAGTCCAGCTCCATAACCAAAACCTTTACCAAAACGAGTGGCAAAAGATAATCCTTTTGCTAAAGGAATAGGTACATATGTTATTGGGTCGGCTAAAGCAGCCATTACATCTGGCATAAAACCATCATATTCTTCTAATAAATATCTTCTATCTTCATTCAAATCAATTTTATTTTTAATAAAATTAATATGCTCAATATTTCTAGCTTCTGCAAATTCTTCTGCATATTGTTCATAACCACCTATATGTTGTGCAATATTTAATTCAGTATCAACCGGCTGTAGCAGGTGATTATCTTCCAAAGTAAACATATCACTTACTTGTCCTGTCCATTGTAATCCCCAGGCTGCTCCTGTGCTTTCCCAAAAACCTGCATCATAGTTAAGTTTTTTTATTGGATTATCACGCCCACGTAATGGAACAAAATCATATGCACGATTAAGTGTATTAGGATTTGTTTTAACTAATTTATCTTCAAAAGAATCTGCCATTATTTACCCTTTGGTATATTTTGAATTCTTTCTTCTACCTGCTTATCAACTAAAGAACCAAAATCAACTTTAAAATGCATACCATCATCATCTTGTAAAAATGTCATTGTACCCCCAACATCTTTATCTGCTATAGTAACAATATAATATTCTGTATTTTCTTCTCTATCACTTACAGGAACAAATCTCCATTTCTCTCCTACATTATCTGCTGTTAAAAGTTTTTTGATAAAACGATTATCTTTTCTTTTAAAACTTGCAGATTTTTTTGCTTCGGTTAAACCATATTCAATAACTTCATTTATATCTAACTCTCTAAATCTAACCATTTGTTCAATAGGATTAATCATCATATAAACACCTTCATAGTTTGTATATGCAAAGTTACCTTTATATGGTACAGATAAATTACTAACATACATGTCCCTTCTACCATTATTGGTTAGTTCTCTATTAATAATAATTTCTACTAAATCATCATAAAAACCATCATCAACTTCTCCAGCAACTGCTGTATGTCTTACTTCATGAGAAACAATAGCTTTAATGCCATTCATTATGGCTGGACCTAATTTTATTTCCATACCTTCTAAAACTTTTTTTACTCGTTGGTCTACACTAAAACCTTCTGGCATAGTACCCCCAACATCTTTTATATCTTTAGACCTACGTATGATTTCCATAGCATCATCAGGTCCTTTACCCATACGTCTTAAATGAAAATACAATGTACTATCTTTTTGTGTCTTTTCATTTTTGCCTAAAAAGTTTATACGACTATTTGTACTTCTTAGTGTTCTTACATTACCTTCACCATCAGTAACAGTTTGAGTTACTTCATTTGATAATGCAAAACCAAATAATCCTGTTTTATATAATAATTCAAAAGATTGTGAACTACCTGTATTTTCTAAACCAAGAATGGCAGACCTATATATTCTTGGTAAGTAACCATAGTTTGATGCCATGTATATTATAAATTCTTCTTGCGTTCCCCCACCAGTTTGTGTTTTAAATTCATGTTCATATTTAGGTAAATTTCTTTCAATAGCATCTTGATATGTAGTATCTGATAATTTAGTACCAGATGGTAAAACTCCCATCTTAATCATAGTAGATGTAGCTTCTGCTTCTAAAGTTGATGTTTCTATTGCAGAAGCTTTAGTCATATTTTCTTTCATACGACCAATACTTAATCTTAAATCATCTCTAGTTTTTTTACCTAATCCAGCAAAATCACCTGACGTAATTGTAACTGGACCTTTTGCTGTTTCAACAGTTAGATTAACACCAAAAGTTTCTGATGCTTGATGATAAGCATCTACTATTTTTAAATTCTTTGTTAAAAATTCTGGGTCATCTTCTGTAAACATTCCTTCTACTAAAGGTTGCATTACTGATGTAAATTCTTCTGCTCTTTGTAAATTATCTTTATATAAACCAGCATCATATGCACCTTTTGCTTTTGCACCTAAATTATTTATATTAGCTTTAGCATAATCATCTTGTTCTTTTGCTATTTCTAAATATCTATCAAAGTCACCAAGATTTAAAGCAATAGATTTTTCTGTTTCTAAATTACTTTGATTTGTTTCATAAACGCCAATATTATAATTTTTTTCATAAGTGTCACGAATGTTATCAATATATTGTCTACTTTGTGCCTTTTGTCTTTGAGCATAACTAATTGCTAAATTTTTTACATTGGGATTATCAATCGTACTTACTAAATCATTTACAAATAAATTCATACTTTGCTCATACTCTGCGTATGTGCCTGGCTCTCCACCATCTCTATTTAAAATACTATCTCTAATAACTGCATCTGCTTCTTCAATGTCACCTTTAGTTTCTAACACATATCTTTCTGCAATTTTATTTCTATAAGTGTCAGCTTCTGTTCGTGTTTTAAAATCATCAGGTGTTTTTGGTCTACGTTTTACTTGTATTACAATATCAGAGCCATCTGGATTTTTTCCATAAACTCTATTTTCTATAGTAAAAGTAGCTTTTGCTGCTCTTTCTTCACCAGTTCTTCTGCCTTCTGTTTGTAAATAATTAGTATATGTTTGTGCAATTTTACTTGATAGTTCATCAAACATTTTTGCTTCTATATTTTTTGATGCAGCAGTTTGTTCAAAACCAGTTGCTCTAGCAACCTGGATTTGATTAACATAATTTACTGTTTGTTTTTCTTTTTTAATTGCCATTATTAACTATCCTCTTTAGGTGTGTTATCTGGATTTAATTCTGACTGTAGTCCATATAAATTAAATCCTAAGTTAGCAACTTGAGCAAATGTTTTAGCTTTAGAACCAGATTTAATTGCTTCTTGTTGTTTTGATAACTGTTGTCTTTGTCTTAATAATGACCTTTCTTTATCAAATTGTGACATACCAATACGACCTAAATCTCTTTTTACTGTTGCTACATTAGATTTTTTTAATGCCTGATAAGATGGTGAATCAAAAGTAACACCCATAGCAGTAAGCTGTGCTTCATTTCTAGCAATAGCAGACATAGCCTCACGTTTTCTATCGTTTGCTTTTTGTAACATTTCGATACGACTTGCTTCTGCTTGTTCAGACAACTGTTGCTTTTGCATTTCTACTGCTTGTACTTCTGCATACGCAGCTTCTTGTTGAGCTTTAATGCCCATCATACTTGCACCAACTGTTGCTATAATTACTGCATCACACATTAATAATATACCTCTGTTGTAATTCCTAAAATACGCATTGGTAATGGTACACTTTGCGTAATCTCCAAATTTGGTTCATTACTATATCCTAAAGTGAAAACATTTTTTTTACCAGTAAAGTTCTGCATACCAGTTGTATTATCATTTGGTCCTGTGCCGATTGGTATAATGTTTCCATTAACTAAAATATTGTATGTGGCTGATAATTCAATAACTGATTTACCAATTTTTCTTGGAAAACCAGTTAATACCCCACCTTGAATTTGTGCATCTTGTGGTAGAGTTTTAATATCTATTTCATACAATAAACCAATATCCATAGCACTTGCTGGTTCGTCAAATGTAACGACACCAGAACTTACAGTTCCTGAACCATAATAATAAATATTACCCCCTTCCGTAGAGCCAGACGTTCCATAGACTGTAAGTCCTTCATAAGTTGCCAAGTCATTAAAGACACGACTTGATGTAAATATAACAGTTGTATTATCGCTTTGTGATACTGCTGCATTAATAGTAATAACATACTCATTACTACTGCCAGTTGCTTTTACAGAATTAATTGTATATTCAGTACCTGTTCCACCAAATTGAAATTTTTCTCCAACATAAGGAGTAACTGTTGCTCCATCAACAATAAGAGTATTGCTACTTGATACTGAACCATTAACTAGAACACTTCCATGAGGTTGATAAGAACCAGACAATGTTTTAGTTGTTGTCATATCTGTTGGTAAATCAAATGATGTATCTGCAAACTGCTCTAAGCTATATACAGTTGAACTGTCAATAGTACGTTTTGTTACTACATATATTCCAGTTGTTGTGCAAGTTACAGATTCAAATGTGCCAGATGCTGTTGGAGATGTCCATAACCACCATCCAGATAACTTTTCTTGTCTTTGTGCAGAGTAAACTGCTATTGTTCCATCATCATTAACTAATAGATAGAATTGTTCTGTACGATTATTTAATGATGTTACTTTTGCAGAATCAACAGGATTACTAATTAAATGACTTGATAATAAACTAATATTATCAGAAACAAATTCTTCTGTAGAAGAAGTAAATAAATACTCTCTTACATTTTTTCCATTGTTTTGTACATAAATAGTTGCTCCATTAAATATTCTAGGCATAGCTTTTAATTGACTACCTAGTGTAGATTGTCTAACTACTTGTATGTCAGTTGGAGTAATAGGTTTAGAAGTTTGTGGTTTCAAATAAAACTCTGATGTACTTGTCAATACTTGTAATACCTTTCCAGAAACTAAATGACGTATTTCATTAATTTGGTCAGATGCTATTTGTATCTGTACACTTTCATTATCTTCTGCTTGTCCTACATCAAAATTGTAAAATGCAGCAACCTTACTTCCTACAATCATATCAGGAATACCTGTACTTCCTGCAAAAAATAAACGTTGTTCATGAAATACTGCTGTCTGTGGAAAGCCATTAACAGAACTAAATACTTGTTCATCCCAAGAACGAGTAGGTGGATGCCCAACAATCTTTACACGAACTCCCCCACCATCAACTGATTCATTTGCTGTATCACTACTTCCTGCTACATAACTATATTCATTATCATTAATAACACTAATCGTATGTGTACCATTTATATTTGCTGCTATTAATCCATTTCCATCTGTATCTAATATTGGGTCTGCACCAGAAATTGTTATAGATGCTCCACTTGTAAATCCATGTTGTGGATGTGTTACATATATTGTTCCTGAATCTGCTTCACTACGAAATGGGTCCTCGTCTAAAAATATTTCTACAGGTGCTTGTAATGTTGCTGTGACTACAGTTGAGCTAGTATATCCTGTAATTAATAATTCTACTCCCTGATATCTAATTCTTTTACCAACATAATCACTTGTAAAATATGCAGAAGAAACTGTACAAGTAACACCAGTTGTACCTTTTACTGTTGCATTTATGTCAAGAGTGATTGAATCATCAGCAAATTTAAAATAAGGTTGATATACTTTTTCAGCATTTGAAGATGTATCAAAAGCAAACTCTGATAAAGCAAAAGTTGTAGCTCCTGTTCTTACAATTTTTTTAGGATTAAAATCTTTATGAACAATAATCATTGTATCGCCTTGTTGAGTATAATTAAACTCAAAAAGCTGTGCTGTTGCTATACCTGTTGATGATATAGTTTGATGTAATGTTCCTGATGTAGAATAAATTTTTATTGTTCCATTTTGAAATGCAAAAATATATTCTTGGTCTTGATTAAAAATAAAAGTTTCTAGTCGAGTTTCAGCACCTAACGTTGCTCTATGTAATGTTCCAGGTCGTCTTTCAATAGGACCTTGATTCATACAGACCACATTCCTTGCACGTTTAAGACCAGCTTTATATGCTTCAATATCATTACGAGAAATTAACTTAGGGTCAATCTCTCCTTTTGAAAAACTTGGTTGATGTACTCTTTGTATAGGCATCCATTTTAACTCTGTACTGTAGCTGTTATGTTATTCAACCCTGTACGATTTCTTGCTTCTCTAAAGCGATTAATGTCTAGTCGTCTAACTGTTTGTGCCTGGGCATCAACAGATTTAGCTACTGCCATTTGTGTTAATGAACGTTTATGATATAAATCCGATAAGTTATCATTTCTTGCTATCGCACCTGCAAATAAAGATGCAAGTTCAAAAACTAATGTTTGTTTAAAGTATGCAGGAAATTCTGCTTCACTTGGTTGAAATGTATAATCACATATTACAGAATCTGTTGATGAAGCATCACTCATTAGTTCATCGTTATATCTGTCATATCTAATTACATCATCACTTACTGTCAATGTATGTATTAACAAAGCATCTGATGGTACAGCATGACTGCTTTCCCAACGTGCTAATGGTGAAGTTGTATTGTAACTTAGTTGTGCTTGTTTACTTGCAAATCTCCAACGACAACGAGTAAGTAAGTTTTCTAATGTAGATTCATATAATTGATTTGCTACTGTAGATTCTACACTTGATTCTGTAAAACTTCCGATTGTATTAGCTCCTACTAGAACCAATCCTTTATTACAAATATCTACTTTACTGTCTGCCATTTCTATTCTCCAGTTAATGAAAAGGGGGTCGAGGTGAAAGACCCCCTAATCAATGGAACAATTATGTTCCGTTTGTACACGTAACAGTTGAAGCACCAGTTGCAGATGTTACTACCAATACATCTACAGTTTGTGTTCCACCTGTTGCACCTACAGCGATAATGATGTCGTACTGCTTTAGGTTGTCGGTCACATCGTTAAAGTAACCTGAACCAGCAATAGTACCTACAGCATCAGCACTTTGATACATGAATAAGTTGCTGTCACCAGCTCCACCTATTCTTTTCAATGCAGTTGCAGTTAATGCCATGATAGTTCTCCTTTACTCTGTGATTTGTACTTCTATGATACCATTACCATCGATTTCGACAGCACCCATTGACATATAAGAAGTAATCAAGTTTGCGACCTTCTCTGGTACATAATTCACTTCACTTCTAATTTCTGAACCAACACCTAAACCGATAGATGACTTATGCCATGCTTGACAGTTTCTTGTTGTTGATGAAATTGTAAGTCCTGAAAATGTAAACCATAAGAACCCTAACCAACGTTTAGCAGTCATTCCACCTGAATATGGAAGTTCGCCTTCGCCTATGTATTCTGCTCTTGAGAATTGGTCGATTTGTAATAAATCTGCCCAACCAGCAGGTGATACAGCAAAGTATCTTTGTCCATCATCAGGCACATCAGCTTCACCGAAAGTTTCGTAAGCTGTTAATGCCTTTGCTAAAGTTAAACCTGCTGAACCATGTACCACGTTTGCAGAGTTAGACCCTGCATCTAAAACTGTGTTAATTAGTTCATCAGCTTTTCTACCCAACGCTGCTGCTGCACTTTGTGCCAATGATTGTCTTTCATCAATGTTAGTTTTGAGTTCATCTAAGTTGTCAACATAATCTGCTGCATAGTAATCAGATAAAGTCGCTGTAACATTTGAATGAGTGATATTCATTGTTGGAACATCTGCGTGAGTTGTTTTAGTAACTGCCGAACCTTTCCCCATTTTCTGGAAAGTAACTTGGTTACCCTTCACGTTATTGCTTCTACGTACAGTATTCATTAGCTTCGAACCCATTCTTTGATAAGCTAGATGGACCTCTGCTTCAAACTGTTTTATAAAAGCAGTTGATATTGATGTAGCCATAATATCTCCTATTTAAATAAAATTAACAATTAAGCAATTATCCTTTTATATTTCTATCTCGGTTGCCCATTGTGGACCGAATTCACTATAAATGGGTTGCGTTCCTTTAACTGGATGTGCCAGTTGTTTATAAAAATAAAACATTTTTACATTATTTACAAGTATTACTTGACTTTTAAATTTATAACCCATCCACTTGAGCCAACGAATACTGACCTCATGTTCTGCAATAATGTAGTTTGAAAGGAATGTATAGTGTTCTTCTAGGTAATATATCCATTTTTTATTATGTCTTAGAAAATAACGATAGTCTTTTTTTAAGTCATCTGATGCTAAAAAATAAACTGTACCTACTTTATCATTGTGCTTATATGAAGGCATTGCACCCCATATAGCAACAACTTCATGCTTATCATTAAAGATAGAAAAGGTATGAGTGTTTGGACGTTTTTTTAAAAATGGTAATAATAATGCTTTTAATGGGTCAAGACCTGTAACTGCAATCTCAAACCTATCTATATTTTGTAACTTTGGAGCTAACTCAAAACAGTCTGCTGGAACTGTTTTTTCTACATAAAGCATTAACGATATAAACGTGAGAAGGCATCATTAACTTTTTTAACAAAATTAGCATCACGATATCTATCATCATAGTATCTTGGGTCTTTCATCATTTCTTTTACATCGCCTAATGTTAATTGCCTATCAGGTTGTGCAACTTGGTCACTTCTTGATGTAGCAGATTGACTTTCCATAATACGTTCTAATGCTTCAATACCTTCTGCTGATGTACCTAATGTTGCTTGTATGGTTTCATATTCTTCTGGTGCAAAAAAAGTAGATGCCCAACTATCAACTGCATCTAATCTTGCTTCTGCATTTTCACCTAATCTTTCGTACTCTTGCTCAAGATTTGGTTGATTGCCTAACATACCATCAACATAAGCATTAATACCATCTTCATATTCTTCTTGAGAATAATTATTTTCTTTACAATGATTTGACCACCAATCACTCATTGGATTAGCTGCAACCATATCTTCTGTTATACCTTCTGGTAATTTAGGTAATTCATAATTTTCTGGAACATCTTGCATATGCTCATTAGCTAGTTCTTCCATAATTTCATCTTTGTAATCATCCTTTTTACCACCAACATATTTTTCTAATTCATTGTAAGACTTAGCCATTTCATCAACATCAACACCATCATTTGTCCAAAACTTTTCTGGTATATGTTCTGGTCTAGTATTTACATACTGTTCTTCTGGGGTTGTTTGAGGAGCTACTTCTTCGGTAGATTCTGTAGCTTCTGAATTTTCAGTTACTTGTTCTTCACTCATTCTCTTTCTCCTTCACCATAGATTGACTTATACCTTTATTCACACGTCTTGATATTAAACCAACGATATATCGTTGTCCTTCTAAATGACGTAATTGTGTATCATTAATGTCAGGTCCAGCAACGCTATCAATAGTTATAGCTCGTAAGTATGCTAAAATTTCTTTACCAGCTTTGCTTAAAAAAATTTCTTTGAATACTAGATTTAAATTTTCTTCGGATTGAGCATCACGTTTTAATCCATCTAAACCTATTAATTGATTTGTCTTTTCACCTGCCATAGAACGAAATATACCTATTTTTTAACATATGTCAAATATTTATTCACCTTGAGGTGGCGATGATGGAGATTGCATTTGTTGCATCATTTGTATTGCTTGATTCATTTCTTCTTTATTACGTAATAAATCTTCTGGTACACCTAGTTTTTTAGCTACAAATTTTGCTAACTTCTCTTGATTTACTAATAAATTAATTATTTGTGGACCAACACGTCCTTGTATCATAGCTAGAAATCTATCTACATTTGCAACGTCTTGTTGATGTTGTGCCTGTGCTAATGGACTAGATGATTTAATTTGCACTTCTCTACCATTAACTGTTGGTATTTTAATACGTCCTTGTTTTTTGAGAATATAAATAACACGTTGTAATACTGGAGTTACTAACTCTGCTTGTAATCTACCAAATGCTGAACCAATTTGCCTAGATAAATCTGCTTGTCTTTCTGCTACTTCAGTTGCTGACATAGGAGTTTTTTCATTAGGGTTACCAAGCATATCATTATATAAAGCTTTTTTAATATTTACTCTCATATCATTTAAAACTAAATCACTTACATTAAAATTACCTGCTGGAGAAATAGGCTGTAGTCCTGTACTTCCTGCTGCTTTTGGAATAACTGTTCCTGGAATCAATGCTATGTTATCAACATTAATTACTCCATCATCTTCTACCTGATACATACCAGATATAGACATTTGAGCATTTTCTAATATAAGTTCTATAACTAAATTAGATGTTTTAATTGCTGGTAGTGCTAGTTGCAAAGGTCCACGACCATATACTTCTCCTGCACATTTTGACCAACGATAAACAATATAAGGATTACTACCCAAACCTTTGTAAGTTTCTTCAAAGATTTTATGTTCGTGCATTGTAGATATTGCACAAAATTTAAATTCATCTTGTTTTTTGCTATTGTAGTTTTTATATACAACTTCAACTACATCGCACTCTTTGTCAGGATTTTTTTCCATATCCATCATCATCATGTCTGATAACTCTGCTCCCGGATATGCTATTTCTAATTCTTTAAAACGTATTTTTCTTTTACGATAAACAGAATCAATCTTGTCATCATGCCCAGAATTTAAACAAACATGAGGTAGTGGTACTGCTTTGAATTTTATTGGATGTACTGCATCTCCTTCTTCTACTAATAAAACTCCTGTACCTAATGCAATATCTAAAAAGGTTTCATGTACTTCTTGACTAAAATTTGAGTTCTGTAATATTTCAAAAACATATTCAGTAACATCATCTAACATAGCATTAACTTCTTTCTGCTGGTCTTTTGGTATTTCTGTTCCTGCCATAAACTCTGCCCATCTTGCATAGTTTGGCACAAGCCCTGCTTGTAATCTTGATGCAAACTCTTGTACTCCAACCACAGCAGTTTCATCAAATATTCTATCTGTTCTTCTACGACCTATAGATTCATCATAAAAAGATTCTCTTTGTGGTAATGCATACTCATAACATTCTTCAAAGATAGCCATCCATTGGTCTTTTATTTCTTGTGCGTGTCTAAAACGTGCAAGAATTTGTTTTACAGGGTCATCTGTTTCTACAGGATTATATTGTGGTTTTACATTTGCAACCATATTATGTGCCTAGTGTTTGTTTACTCATTAGTTCAGGAGCTACTGCAAATCCTTGTCCACCTTTTCTACCAGTCAATAATGACCTACGCTTTCTTTTACCAGTTAACGTAGCCACTCTTTGCTCTAAAGTTTTTTGTTTCAGTTCTGCTTTCTCTCTTTGAGCTGCTGCTCTTTCACGAACACGCTTTTCTCTCCCTATTTCATCAGCAGGTGGTGGTGGTGGTTTTGATGGTCTAAATGGTCCAGCACACATTATCTTCCTCTCCTGTTATATATATTCTTTGGCTTAACATCGAATACATTAAAATTACGTTTTGCTACAAAAGGTTTACTACTTTTCTGTCCAACAGTCAAGTTTCTTCCTTCACCTGCTCCTAACATAAGGTATTGCAAGGCATCATGAATATGTGAAAAACGATTTTTATTTGGCTTTTCATCATATCGTTCTCCTGATACTTGCATCCTTTTGTAATGATAACCCCCATTAAACCCTTTAATCAAGTTAATACATTTTTTATCAATCAGTATTCCAGGGTTTCCTTCAACCATACGATTCAATGTACTACTTACAGCTTCTAATCTAATGATAACATCATTACTTGGTGCTGGTCTTGCAACAATTCCTTTCCCTCTCATAATTTGAAAAGGTGTTGATTCATCTGTTTGTACTCTAAAATCTCCTGCTGGGTCACCCCATATGTGAAATGGACGTGGATGATACTCTGCCATTTCTGATTTCATCAATTCAGAAAACTTTACAATACCCATATCTTCTGCAACTAACTCTTTTAAAACTATCCAACGACCATGCACACGTTGAGCAAATACACATGCTGGTGTTAATCCAAAATCAATTCCGATATAAATTGGTAAATCAGGTGCAACAGCTAACTCACCTTGAGCTACATGCACACTATGTTTAAATGATTCATACACAGGTTTCCCATCTGCTATTTCACCTAGTTTATTTAATACGTAGACATCAATCCAGGACTTAGTTTTACCACGAATAATATTGTTATAATAATTTCTAGTTAAGTTTTTTGCATTTTCTGCTTGTGGATTATCTTCATAACCTTCTATTTCATTATCTTTTTTAATTTCTAACATAGCTGGTGGTTGATTCCAGAAAGACCAATTATCAGGTTTGACTAACATCTTAGCTTCTTGTTTAGTAATGTAATCTGGTAATGCAGTTTCTCCTGCTAATATTGCCCACCAATGTTCACTATCAGGTGCGTTAGTATCAGCAATAACTCCATACCAAGTTGGACCACCATCACGCATACTAGGATAACGACCTACCCTCATAGTACAAGCATCAATAATAGATTTAGGAATTTCTCTTGCTTCATTAACCCATACTCCTGTAAGTTCTAATGATAGAAGTTTCTTAACATCTTCTGGTCTATCTAAAGCTAAAAAGATAACTTCTAAATCTAAATCACCTTGTTTTATATGATGTGTAAAAGGAACACTATAAATAAATTTACCCCATGTTTCTTCTGGAAACCAATCAAGCCAAGTCTTAATGGTAGTTGTTTTAAGTTGTGGATTAGTATTTCTTACAACTGCCCATCTGCTTTTACGTTTGCCATCTTCACTTGGTTGTTGCATCAATGCTCTACGCAATATTTCAATACAACAAGATACTGATTTGCCACTACCTACAGGTCCACGTAATCCACGAAAGAAACTTTCATCTTTTAGAAATGCACTACATACAGGTCCTGGAGATTTATAATCTAGTGATGTCATATTTTACTGCAAGTTCATAAAGCTTTTCCAAAGCTGATGGTGATAAAGAATCTAAAATTCTATCAGCTTCCATATCAGTAACAAACTCTCTTGGGTAATCTTTCATGTGCTGTGTTTTAACGACAAGACGTAGTTTGTGCCATTGGTCTTTTCGATATTTAGCTGATTTACTCATTTCAAGTCCTATATTTTTTTGTCTTTGCTGCTATTTTAGTAGGTTGTTTACTAAATTGTTTTCCTGCTGCTTTGTCTTTTCTTTTCTTGGCTGTTGTCTTAGCGTACTCCTTGGCAGATAAATTCTTAATAGCTTTCTCTGGTAAATATCTTTCACCTGTTTTAGATGATTTTTTACCTGACTTAGTTCTCCATTTTTGTTTAGACCACTTAGATAATTTATTACTGGATTTCTTTGCACCACTATAACCACCCCCTGCTTTTTTGTAGGCTTTAACTGCTGCTTGTGCCTTTCGTCCACTCCATTGACCTGCTCTAGTACCATGCGATGCTTGAGCTTTAATACGAGCTACAATACGTTTCCAAAGAGTAGGATTGGATTTTGTTGCTGTACTCATTAGCTTTGTTTCATCTTAGCTTTATTTTTAAGATGCTGTACAAGAATACGTTTCTGTACTTTTTTTGGCAGTTCTTTAAAATGAAATAAAGGTTTACTTGCTTTCGTATGTGTTGCACCACTATGCAAAGCACCATCTTTCATCTTATGAGTTTTACCAGAAAACAATGTTCCGTCTTTAGTATAATGGGGTACTCCTTTCATAAATCTTCTCCATAAATAATTTTTCTAGCCATAGCTTCTGACTGTTCCTTAGTATGACCTTTATTTATTTTCATGGCAACATAGGTATCAAAAGCTTTTTGTTTATGCTCCCTAATACTTCTTTGATGATTTTCAACAATAACATCAGCACGTTTTTGATTTTTAACAATGCGTGGGTCTTGTTCCATTGGGATTTCTGCTACAATTTGATTATCTTCTACAATAACTTTTTTACGTGGCATTACCTTTGTCCGTAGTTAATTTTACGTCCTTTGTATATTCTTGTACCATATGGGTCACGTCCCATTAACGTAGGTTTCTTTTTCTTTTTTTCTTTTTCTGCACCCAATGGCATCATTGGACCTTTATTTCCACCCATTATGTCTGACTGTCTAGCTCCTGACATTTTTTTAGATTTTGTTTCTGTTTCTTTCTTTGTGGCTTCTTTCTTTTTAGATTCTACTTTTTTAAGTTTAGATTTTTTATCTTTAGATTTATCACGTCTTGCTTCTTGCCCTACTGGACCAGCATCATCAACACCTTTTCCTCTTTCTGGAGCAACAGGACTACCTGTACTTTTGCTTGTTTCTTTTTTCGGTGTTTCTTTTTTTAAACCAAGTCTTGTTTGTAATGCAGCAATAAATGCTTTTAATCTTCTTATTTCACCTAAATTAGTTTTAGATTCTTTTCTATCTTTAGCAGATTTAGGATTCATTAAAGCATTTAATCTTGCTTTTGCATCTTTTAATCTTTGTTTATTTCTAGCTATTTGACTGGCTTGTCGTCTAGCTTTTTTGTCAGCTTCAAACTGTTTACGTCTTTTTTCTCTTTCTCCAGCACCTGCTTGTACTTGCTCTCTTATTCTAATTTCGGATGCCATTAGTAAGCTCCTTTCCTAACTTTCTTAGGTTTAGGTGGCTTCTTCATTTTCTTCGGTTTTTTGTATGTTCCTGGCATAATGAAAAATACTACTCAAGTTTTTTTCTTTTGTCTATCTTTTTTTGCTTTTAATCTTGCTGATATTTTTTTTGCCTTTGCTCTAGCATCAGCTTTACTACTTGCACCCCAGGCACGTAAGCTTAACAACAAACGTGTGGGTTTCCCATTTTTATATTCAGGTCCAGGCATGTTTCCCATACGTGCAAGAAAGGATGCTCTACGTGGATTGTCCCCTGATTTAACTGGTGGTTTCAATGTACCTTGCTTATAAGATGCTCTACCTTTAGCGTTTAAACCACCCTTTGGATTTTTACCTTCTTTTCTTGTCCATGCAGGAGATTTCATTTCTTTTTTCTTCCTGTTTTAATTAACATCATCTCACCTTTTTTTAACTGCATCATTTCTACATCAGGAAAACGTTCTGCTAATGATTTTTGTTTTACGCCACCTGCTTCATGAGTTTTTCTCATTTTACGTAAATGTTTTTGTCTTTTGCTAATACCTTTTTGTAAAGCCTTAGCATAGTCGTCAGCTTTTTTTACTTCACCTTTAGTAAAATCAATGGCTGTGTCCATATCTACCTTAAATCCTTTTTTGGTTTTAACTTCTTTTTCCCCTTGTCTTTTTCTTTTATAAAGTTTAAATAGGTTATCTTTAAAACCTTCTTTGGTTTTAAGAAATTCTTTTCTTAATTTTTTGTCTACCTTTAAATTTTTAGTACTACGACCAAGTAGTGAAATAACTCCTTTTCCTACTTCATAAATAATTTTACCTGCCATAATAAACTCCTTTTAAAGCACCTTAGCAGAAAAAAAAATTATTGAAAAGCTTTTAAAAAAAATAATGCGTGCAAAGGACTTCTTGTAGGATTGCACATTAGATTTTCTAACCCCCCTGTAAAAAAGTTGCTTCCCTATCCCAAGTCGATGTTTATAGAGAATTGTCCAGCGACTAAATGTTGGTGCTTGTCTGGTGCTTTATAACCTGCTCTATCTAGAATATCTTTGCTTGCTTCTAGCTGGACATACTCACTCTTACTTGATTGGGATAGGTGTAGCAACTTAGATACTGCCTTTGCTGAATGTGTACCCAAAGCCAACATAACTCTTTGTTGTAAGTACTCTTGTACTTCTGGTTTCTGTAGCTGGCGATGACCACTTACTCTGGCACTTGTTCCCTTGTATCCTGCACGTTCTGAAGCTTCTTTGATAGAACATCCTTCAGATACAAGTATATCCACAAGTGCCTTGGCTTTGGGTGAAATATCTGATTTTGGTTTAGGTAACATACTCATGTCGTCACGATAGTAAACCTCTATTTTCTACTTGTCAACCTACCAACCAAAATCACGATATGCTTTGCATACATTCAGCATCACAGGGGGGATAGAAAATTGTTTCTCGGTAAAGGACACCGAGAAATTGCCGTAGGCTTCCCAGAAATTGGGTATTCAGTTGAACCACCTGTCGAACAACTTTTTGCAGTGCAAAAAGATTGTCCCACACGAGAAATCAGTTCAACTGAATATTTCTGGGATAGGAAGATTCCACACAACTGGGATAGACCACGTCAGCCACCCAGTCGTACTAGGGTTATACCTCAACAACGAGTGTTGTTGGTTCGTCCCAGACGAACCTATAACCCAAGTACGACTAAGGAAAGGGTAGTTGTAGAGTGAGGGTGGGTGAGGTGTGGCTCAGTATCATGCGTTTGCACCTTGTCCAGAGAAATTTCAGCATCTCCCCTCAAATCGTTCCGATTTCAGGATGCCACCCCCCTGTAAATTTACTCTGGACAAGGACATTCTATATCTCAAATCTTACTTTGCAAACTGCATGATACTGTTGGTCTTATCCCAGAGGTGTGGGATTTAATATTAACTTTATAGGAAAATATCATGAAAAATATAAAATATGACATAGGCAATTTAGAGAAGATAGCTGAAATGAAAGTCGCGTGTGACTACTCCTTTGAGGCTTTATACGAAGGTTCTTCGTATAATCCTAACTGGATGGCACAGCGCGACTTTGATGATGCGAAATATTACTTATCTCGTAAAGAGGATAGTAAGATGGATATTAAGATGAAACTGGAAGATATTTGCCACAATGATAATGAGATTGAAGAAGAAAAAGCTCGAAGACTTCTTGATACATTAGGTAGACTTTGTGAAGAATGTGGCAAATATGAAACACAGCTTGATATATTTCGCATCATCATGAAAAAGCATCCTGAACTTGAGCTAGAAGATAGAAATCTAGGAGAGGTTTTGCGTTTACGTGATAAGCGTAAGAAGGATGCAGAAGCTAGAAATACTGCAGACAGGAAGACTGGTATGAATAACGCAAAACTGCGTGATACTATACAAAAAGCTATTAAGTAATGATGCTTTTTCATTAGGAGAGTTTGCTAGGTTCTCTACAAAAACCTAGCTTTTCGTAGCTCGGTGGAGCTTTAAAGAGAAACCCTCTATATAAAGGTGGGGGAGCTGTCACCGAGCCTTCTTTTTCACCATCAACCAAAATAGGAGTTGTAAATGAAATTACTTACTAAACAAATCAAAGCTAAGTTACTGCATAATCATGCGACATTTGACCATGAACAAGGGAACTACGAGAAAGAAAAAGTAGTTTGTAAATTCTTTAACCCAATGGGTGCTGGTACATGGTTCTGTCATAGTATGGACGAAGATGGCAGAATATTTGGTTACGCACACATTACAGATGGAGAGTGGGGTTCGTTTTCAATTCATGAATTGCAAAACTTAAAGCTTCCACTTGGACTTAGCATTGAACGTGACATATTATTTGATAACAACGATGTTACATTTGAAGAAACCATAAAACAATTTAAGGGAGAACAATATGGGTAAAATATTTGCAAACGATAAAGCATATGTAGTACACCAAAAGCTACGAAAACTGCTTAAAGAATATCCTAAACTAATGACAATGAAAAGTGCTGACCCTGACCGGGAAGCTATGTTGATTGTTGGTAACATTTGCATGGACGACCATGCACTTGCAGAACTATCAGCATCCATTGATATGCAATATAAATATGAAAAGGGAGAAACAAATGAGTAGATGGCAAACAGATGCAAAGCATCGTGAAGCCTGTAATCGTTATCGTAATTCAGATAAAGGAAGGGCAACACGTAAAGCATATGAAAGCAGACCAGAGGTAAAAGCCAGGCGTAAACAATTAGAACGCTTGAGATACGACCCTGCTAAACGTAAACATAAAAACGAACTAGCTAAAAAGAGAAGGAACTCTTTTGATGGTTACTTTCGTACTCAATATTCTTACATGAAAATGTATGCAAAGAAACGTGCAGAGCAAAACATCAAATGTCCTGTCCAATGGCAATCACCAGATGAGTATATTGATTACATGCGTATGCTTTGTGATTACTTTTGGGGTGGTGAAGTGCGTTGTATTTATACCAACCTTCCATTGGTTTTATCTGGAAGTGAAAAAGTAAAAAACAAACCAAGTCCACAACGTATCATACCTGATAAAGGTTATGTGGCTGGTAATGTATTTCCTACTACATGGGAAATGAATAGATTGATGGGGTTACTTACCCCTCAACTATTGGCTAAAGCATTGGCGACACAACGTAAAATCAATGCTTACAATAAACATTTTTGTCTTGATTGATAGAACAAATTAGTTTATCATGTAGAACAGGTAACATGATATTAAACCATGTTATTTCTTTTAACTTACTTCAGAGAGGTGAATATGAGAAGTAGAAAAATCTCAAATGAGAACGCTAGAAAACTTGCATACTACTTTACATTTGTAGCGTGTAAGGATGAGTTGTTTGATTTCATTCAGAATGAAAAACAACATATGGTGAAGATGTACAAAAAATATTTGAAACCATACTTTGATGTTTGTGCTAATCAAAGAGTTTCCTATCATAATCAGATAGACAGACTTAATGAGCAAACAAAATCAGTATACCAAGAAGCTATGGGTTATGAACCAGGCACTTCATATGGTGATTCTACATTGTATTGTTTTATGCAAAAAGAGTTAGATTATTTAGATGAAATGGAACTTCCTTTAGATAATGAACGAATGAAACAAATCCTACCATGGGAGTTTGTTGATTGTCTTACATCTGAAGATTTATTTGGTAAACAAGTAATTGATGGTGAAGTACATACAAGAGAAATGAGAGATGCACAGTTTGATATTGAGGTATCAAAAATTGATGGTACTTATCAAGATAGTCATACAGTAACACTTAACTTGGCATATCTAAAAAATTACTACGAGGATGAAGTAGACCATTTTCATATTACTTTTGACTATAATTCACGAGGTTTAAAATTAAACGAATCAACATACGCAGATTTTTTTGCAGACCATAATGCATATAAGGAAGCACTACGTGAGTTAAGACGTAAAATAGTAGACCTGCATGAAGAGTTAACAAACAATTTCTTAGCATGTAAAAGTACCAAGAAAATATTGGAAGTATATCCAGAAACAACCGAACTTATTGGTCGCTTGTACAAGGAAACAATAATAACCGATGATGACATGCCTGTTCATCCATTGAGTAATATATTGGTAAAACACTTCCCACTATGTTTAACTGACAAAGGAGAAACTAATGGACAATGAGCCACAAAAAATTTGTTATACAAATGATATGAAACTAATGCAAGAATTTCTTGACCAACAGCTTTCGTTGGTCGAGGAACAAAAGCGTTTAAATGAATGGTGTACAACCTTCATTACAGAAGTAGGTAAATTATCACAAGAAATAACTAAACAAGCTAAAGACAAATCAAATGAACGTCATGGTGATGTTGACAAAATTCTTTTTGATATTAAAAACGCACATGCAAATAATATTGCATGGGCAAAAAAGAATGTTGGTTACACAGACCAAACAACTGAGCAGTAAACTGCTCTTAGGGAGTTAGCTTTCTCTCTGTAAACAAACACTACGAAGCGCTGTAAGTTAGTTTACTAACAAAAAAGCTTTAATTAACTACATAGGAGAAAAAATATGGGTGGTATGAAAAGAACCTGGCAAGAACTTGCCGACTATTATGAACTAGATGATACAGAAAGACATGACGATGATTACAATGAGTACATGGCGCAGATGCAAAGCGAAAGGGCAGAAGAATATGAACGTGAACAAAAGGAATCGTTTATCATTCAATCATTTGAAAATGATGTATTTGCAAACTTTCATCATCGTAATCCTCATGTGTATGATATGTTTGAAAGTTTTACTTTGCAATTAATTGGAGCTGGACACAAACGTGGGTCAGCAGAAATGATAATCAATCGTATGCGTTGGGAAACTGCTTTAGAAACAACTGAAATTCAGTTTAAGATAAACAACAATTACAAACCTTTATATGCCAGGATGTTTGCTTTTTTAAATCCAGAGCATGAGAAGTTTTTTTCATTTAGGGATTGATATGGAATATTCAGAAGTTGTAAATGTTTTGATTGACAAACGAAAGTCAAACAAAATCAATAGTCGTGCATTAGCACAAATTATAGGAGTGGCTGACACACTTGTAAGCAAGTGGGAAACAGGAGAGAGAATACCTAATGCAATCAATTTTTTTAATTGGTGTGAAGCATTAGAGGTGGACATTGTATTCAACGTATCTGTACAGTTGGCTGAATACGAACCTTCCAATCAAACTGTAGATTGGATTAACAAAAATTATATTGAGGTGAATATATCATATGAAAGAGATAAGTTCGTTGATTACTACATTGGAAAAGGAATTACAGCCAAGGATTGGGACGCTATGTTCAGGAACTGGGTCAGAAGAGCAGACGAGTTTCAACGACAGCGAGTTAGCAATAATCAAAAACAGATTAAAACAAGTTCCGATTTTGTTCAGGAAAGACGTAAGCGAATACTTAGTATCGGTAATGTTCAAGTTGGAATTCCAAGGAAAGATAACGAAGAATGATGTTACTAAACTAATTGATTGCAAGTATAACCTGCAACAATTTATTCGTGACCCTGATATCAAAGCAATACAGATAATGATTGAAACAATCGCAAGTACATTTTCTTGTGATGTACCAACAGAATTAGGTCTTAAAAAATATGTTGAATTACTTTCAAAATATTTACCTGATTTATATCCATTGGTTACTAATCATTTATGTGAAACATTTCGTTACCCTAGATTACCTTTACCAGTAGAGTTTGTTGAATATCTAGAACCTTTAGATATTGCACACAAAAAGTATTATCAATACGTGGTAAAGATAGAACAAATGGGTAATAGATTACTTGAAAACAATAGAACAGAGGAGTAGAATAAGATATGAGTAAGGTAAAATATTTACACTATGATAGGCATTTAGGTATCGGTGGTAGTGATGCTAATGTGATTATGAAAGGTGAATGGAAAAATTTGTGGGAAATAAAAACACAAAGAAAAGAAGCAGATAATTTAGATGATGTATTGCCAGTACAGATAGGCACAATAACTGAAAAGTTGAATTGTCGTTGGTTAGCCAAAAGTATTGGAAGTACTGTTGAAGATTATCATCAAGAGTATGTAAAGAAAGATTTTATGTTGGCACATTTTGATGGATGGATTGAAGATGAAAATGCATTAGTGGAATGTAAGCATACGCATCATCATAATGAAATGTGTCATGTAAAAAAAAGATATTACCCTCAACTGCAACACTACCTTTATGTAGGTGGATTTGATTATGCATACTTGAGTGTAATATTTGGGAACAATCGTCATGAACATGAGGTTGTTGAATACGATAGGGAATATATTGAAGAACTAATACAGACTGAAAAAAGTTTTTGGGATTGTGTTGTCAACGATATTGAACCTGAATTTTAAGTGAGGTGTTTATGGAAAAAGAAGCAAAAGCAATCTGGCAAACATTGTCAGCAATAGATGTTAGCGAACATACTGAAAAGAAAGGTAAGCTAACTTACTTGTCCTGGGCATGGGCATGGTCAAAACTTATGGAGCATTATCCTTCTGCACAATATCATTTTGGAGCAGACATAGAGTATGGAGATACAATTATGGTTCAATGCGATATGACAATTCATGGTGTTAGTCATAACATGTGGTTGCCTGTTATGGACAACAGAAACAATGCAGTATCAAATCCTACTGCAAGACAAATATCTGATACAAGAATGAGATGTCTTACAAAATGCATAAGCATGTTTGGATTAGGACATTACATTTATGCAGGTGAAGATTTACCTGTAACTAGTCAGAAAGATTTAGAAGAAGATATCAAAAATGCAAAAGCAAACTTTGTAGAATGGGCATCATCTATTGATGATGAAACCATGGAGAAAGTAGTTACAGAAGCTAGAGAGTATATGAAATCTTTATCTAAAGAAGTGAAGTTGAATGTTCAGAAAGAGTTTAACGAATTGAAAACTAGAATTGAAATACTTAAAAAGGAGAAAGTAAATGTTAAATAGTGTTGAGCTAATTGGGTTTTTAGGTAATGACCCGGAAATAAAAGAAACATCATCTGGCAATAAGTTTGCTACATTGAGCCTTGCCACCTATGAAGTAATCAAAGGTGAAAAGAAAACTCAATGGCACAGAGTTGTATGTTGGGATAGTATGAAAGCAGATGTGTTGGAAAACTATACCAGTAAAGGCTCTAAGATATATATAAGAGGACAAGTTGAGTATGCTGAATATACCAATAAAGATGGTAATACAGTTAAAACAACAGACATTGTTTTAGGACAATTTAATAGTACTCTTATATTGTTAGATAAAAAAGGCGACAACCAACCTGTTGCTCAAAAACCTGTAGTCAATAATGATGCAGATTTTGATGATGACTTGCCATATTAATGAAAAAAAACAGAGATGTTTATTTCTACATTAGGCATTTTATAAAAACTTATAAAGCATCCCCTACGTATGGTGAAATATGCAGGGGGTGTGGCATAAAAAGTAAGAGCCATGTCTACAAAATAGTAAACTATCTAATTGAAAATAATTATATAGAAAAAAAAGGTGTAGATAATGTTAGTCGAAGGTTGGCATTGACTAAAAAAAGGTATAGAATAACTGCTTAATGTGGAAGGGTGGAAAAGAAGCAAAAGAAAAGGCAAAAAAAGAATGGGCAGAAAAATTAAATATGTCCCCAAAAACATTTAATACTGTCCATTCACCTGAAGAGTTCGAGCAACACAAAAAAAATAATAAACATTGTGAAGATTGTGATAAATATCTTTGTTATTCTGATGGTAAATTTTGGTATTGTCCCAAGTGTCCATACAGGTTATAATAAAATTCTTATCATACATCCCTTGAGGACTTCAACTTACCCTGTTTCGGCAGGGTTTTTTTTGATTTCTATTTATTGTACCCTAATAAAGCCATATAAAAGCTTTTATTTTATATGATAGTAGGACAAGGGGGTAGGGCTGAAAACCTCTATATGGGCAAATAAGGAGCTAATTTTTCATAAATAAATCGACTTTTGGGTCAGAAAACTCAATTTCTATAATATCTGTAATACAAGACTTCAAAATTAAATTAATGCCACCAAACTCACCATCGGCAGTCATAGTATCAGCAACTCTTACAACCATGTCATCATCATCAACTAACCATCCAACTGTTTGACACATAACTGCATTAAATTTTTTTACATTTTCTAATGTCATCCATGATGCATCAGCAGTATGGTCAATCCAATGGACAATAATGATTGGAAGTTTTTCTATTTCTTTGCTCTTAGCCATGTTAAGTAATCTGCTCCTTCTTCTACTTCCCAAAAAACTTTAATAAAATCTGGATGTGTATCTTCTACATGTGTATTTAGTATGACACATGCACAAGGAGATAACATCTTGTTTGGTAAATTTAATTGTTTAGCATAGTCATCATATTTTTTATATGAACCTACTTGTAAACAATGCATAGTAATATTTGAATTAGCATCTTTAACTGGCATATAACCAGATATATGTCTATGTCCTGCTACAAGAAGATGGTCGCGAGTATTGAAGATAGCGTGTCTAACGATACCATGTGCAGTATTATAAATAGAATGTCCTCTAAATTCATGACTACAGTTTACTCTAACATCATGTTTAGGTAACTTTAATTTAATTCTTAAATTATGAGGAGCATAGGTAGTTTTTAATGGTCGCATCATCCACTTAACAGGGTCGCCAACGCCACTCCACATATCATGATTACCTGCAATAATCCAAAGTAATTCTTTTGGATAGTTAATTAACCACTCTGTTAACGCCCAGGCTTCTTCAGCAGTTGTTGATTGCTTTGCCCATAATCCTTCTAGTTTAGTTCTTCTTGCCCAGTTGTTTTGTAAATCACCAACGTTTGCTGTATACATACCTTTAGTATCATTTGCTATATCCATGTGTTTTATTAATGATGGTAAATCAGTTCCATCATCATCTACATGGGGGTCGCCCTGGATGTAGATACCAATAGGTTTATTATCTTTAATATTTATATTTAAAAATTCTTCGGATGTTTCTCGTTTTTCTTTGCGTTGAAAAACTTTTAGTCTATGCTCTAGTAAATCATCTACATCATCCCAATCAGATTCTGTAAATGGATTTTCTATTTCATAGTTTGAACTATAAGTTGGGTTGACTGTTTTTTTACCACAAGCTTTACATTTCCATCTTTGAGGTGATGAGTAACCACCATCAGTTCCACTTTTAATTAAATGAGTACTACCACAAGAAGGACAAGTAAGGACGTTTCCTTTCTCGTCACGTTGTATCTTTCCTACCTTTGAAAAGTTACCACCACCTGTTCCTTTCATGACTAATCAACTAATTCAAAATGTACAGCATCTATAAATTTATTTTCTTCACGTAAAGCAAAATCATTTACATGCCAACTACCACCCCAACGTAAATCTATATCAAGTTCTTTCCTGGATAAATCAAATGCATTAGCTACTATTTGATAATACTCTAACTCCCAGGTTATTTTACCATCTACAAAACATGCGATATCTATTGCACGTCCAGTAAGGTGTTTGCTTTTTAGCGTTTTTGTTGCACCAATAGCAAAAAGTTCTGCTTGTTTTTCTTGAGTACGTAATCCTTCTGTAACTCCAAAATCAACTGGTGATAATTCAAGTGCTTTTCTGGCAACAGAAGAAAGTTCTCGATGCACTGTTGCTAACTTTTCTTCTGACCTTTTGCCAAATTTCCAATTCATAACAATATAATTATTAGCAGGACTAATATTCCTGCACCTACATAAAGAGGAATATCAGGATGTTCATCCTTAAATTCTTCATATTTTTCAAAAAGTTTTTTCATAATGTTTACCTCACTTTGTAAATTTACCTATACTTTTTAAACCAAAACTAGCACCAATAGATGCAAGAATACTCCATTGTAACCATTCAGGAAAGGTTGATAAGAATTGTATTCCATTTGCTACATAAGGTTGCAAATTAGGAATAAACGAAATGACTATTAAAATAATAAAACAAATAGTCCAGGCTTCATCCTTCCAACTATCTCTAGTAGCATCAGCCATAGTGTTTTCCCATTCCACTTTTCCTTCGGCAATTTTTTTCTTGACTGCTGTTTTTGCTTCAATCTCTGCAATTTTTAAATCAGATTTAGCTTTTGATTTCTTTGCACTATGTTCAAAGTAACCACCTACTGCTTTGCTTAATCCATTTACTATTAATCCAATCATTTGTTTTCCAAGTTTAGTAATCCAAAAATTATTCCAAGTATAGAGCCTACCCATACCAAAGCTTTAACTGCACCCTTACCCATATTAATATCTGCTTTTAATTTAGAAATTTCTTTTGCGTTTTTTTCTACATCTTCATGAATGTGGTCTAACTTTT
>VTLG01016375.1_pt1 | contig 33589 bp, 53 predicted proteins | sample 4694571 | NCBI WGS metagenome assembly VTLG01 (sample SAMN12604809, study PRJNA352737) | marine metagenome | biome: ENVO:00000447; feature: ENVO:00000209|ENVO:00000569|ENVO:01000036; material: ENVO:00002151; isolation source: viral sequences binned using virsorter ...
AAAATAAAAATACTATATCTTGTATATATTCTCTGCCATAACTTATATTATGTCAGTTGTCAATTACAACAATTAATGAAAAATAATTTAAAAGAAGAGCTGGATTTTAAAAAGTCTTGGTTTGACTATATGGGGTACACACCTCATAAAGGTCAGCAAAAATTACATTATCCAACGAAAGATACGGCTCGGTTTTTTGTAATGGTATGTGGTAGAAGATTTGGTAAAACAACTTGTTCTGCTATGGAAGCTACGTTTGTTGCCTCGCAGCCGAATAAAACAATTTGGTGTGTAGGGCTATCTTACGACAAAGCTGACTTAATGTTCCGAGAAATTTGGAAAAAGATGGTAGTTGGACATCAGAATGATATAATAAGAGCATCTGAGAAAGAACGATACATTAAATTCAAGTGGGGAACAGTTGTTGAAGGCAAGTCTGCCGATAATCCTGATTCTCTCGTCGGAGAAGGTTTAGATCTTCTCATTATAGATGAGGCTGCTAAAGTAAAGAGAAAGATATGGGATATGTATTTATCTCCTACTCTATCGGATAAAAAGGGAAAAGCAATATTTATTTCTACCCCTGAAGGCTTTAATTGGCTATACGATATGTATCTGCTTGGACAAAGAGATGATTTATGGGAATCGCACCAAGCACCTTCTTGGGATAATGAGTTTGCCTTCTCAGAGGGAGAAAGCGATTCATTTATTGTTGAACGTAAGCGAAATATGTCTAAAGAGTCTTATGACCAGGAATATGGAGCTAAATTTACAACATTTGCTGGGCAAGTATATCCATTTGACCGCAAATTAGATGTAGGCTATTTCCCATACAATCCAAGTTATCCTACATTTTGTAGTATTGACTTTGGATACAGGATGCCAGCAGTCGGTTGGTTTCAAACACAAATGATTAATGGCGAATGGCACATAAATATAATAGATGAAATTATACACGAAACAAATATTAAAACTGATGAGCTTATTGGGCGTATCAAATCAAAGCCGTATTATGTTAGGGCTTACTACGGCGATCCTGCTGGAAAGCAAGCTCAGGGACAATCGGGTATGGGGGATATTGAAATCTTTAGACAGAATGGTATAATGATACAAACAATAAGAGATAAAGTATCTAGAAATATATCTTCTGGGATTACGCACGTTAGAGGTTTTATAGAAAATGCTATGTGTAAGCGTTATTTACATATTGACAATAAATGTCAAGGCATAGCAGAAGATTTAGAGAATTATCGTTATCCAGAACACAAGGAAGGCTATGATTTAAAGCCTGACCCCGTTAAAGATGGCTATCACGACCACGGATGCGATATGGTAAGATATTTTTTCATAAACAAATTTCCAATTAAACAACAAGAACTAATAGTGAGGAAGAGATGACAGTCGAACAAATAATACAAGAATCAGTAAAAGAGTTTAAACAACAACAATCAAGAAAAAGGCGTAAACATATAAGAAAGCTTATTGATTATTATTGTGGCTCAAACACCGCAAATTATATTTCACAATACTTTAACGCAGATGCTTTTAGAGAAGTTCCTTGCTATGAAGCTAACTTTACAAAGCGATTCATTAACAAAATGAGCCGAATATATAATGTAGGTGCGGCAAGAAATGTAAATAATGCTTATAGTAATTTAACTACGATGAAAGATGCTAGAATGAAGCATATTGAAAGAATGACTCGTTTAATTGGAACAGTTGCAACACAAGTTGTATTTATTGATGATGATATGCCTCATTTTGATTATAGACCTATTTATTATTTTGATGTTCATCTTGGAAGTAATCCTTTTAAACCTGAAGCTATTATTTATCCTATCCTTATGAATGTAGACGATGTTGCCTATACAGACAAACTACAATATGCTTATTGGGATAACGCTATTTATGCTCACTATGATGAAGATGGAAATATCATTGAAGAATATGAACACGGCTATGGAGTTCTTCCATTTATTTTTACTCATAGAGAGAATCAACTGGATTCATTCTTTGTAGATGGAGCAGATGATATTGTTTCTTGTAATGAACACGTTAATATAACGATGACTGAGCTTCAGTTGGGGTTAAGATTTCAGATGTTTGGGCAGCCTTATGTAACTGGATTGCAAGCCGATAAAAGAATGGAAAGAGCAGGTTCTGATACCATACTTGACTTACCTGAAGGTTCTATATTTGATATAGTGGCTCCTGAAGCCGATTTACAGGCAGTTATAGAAACAGTTAAGTTTCAGGTTGACTTAGTTGCTCAAAATAACCACTTATTTGTTCAATTTGCACAAGATGGTGGTGAAGTTCCTAGTGGGATCGCCTTAAAAATTAAGGACTTAGAGAGATTTGAGGACTATCAAGACGATTTAGAGCTTTGGAAGATGTATGAACACGAATTATACCAAGTTGAAAAAGAAATTGCAGATTATAATGGCATTAAACTACCAGAAAGTCTTAAATTAGACTTCAACGAGCCTGAATATCCAAAAACAATGCAGGATCAAATACTTTGGGATACTCATAGGCTTCAAAACAACTTAATAACACAATCTAAATTATTAGTTGAGTACAATGACGACTTATCTTTAAAGGATGCAGACAAGATAATAGCCGAAAATAAAGAAGTAAACCAAGGAGTAGAAGCTAACCAAGAAAACGAGGTAGAAGTAGTTGAAAATTAAGATGAAAACAAGCATTACTTTTGATTTTTATAAATTGTCTAAATTTATAAACACTAAAAAATATGATGACTTGAAGATTAATGCCCTTGCTCAACCTATGGTAGATGAATATAAAAAGTTTATAAAAAAAGGGAAAGTTAAGCCGATTTTAAAGGACTCGACTATAAATGTAAGAAAAACTAGAAAAACAAACCCTTCAATAGGCGGAATAAAGCCTTTATACGATACTGGAAAGCTTGTTAATAGCATTAGATACAATAAAAATAAAAAAGCAATCTATGCAGTAGATTACGCAAGCTATCACAAGGTAGATCGCTATACTCCTCCTGGCTCTATAATTCCTGATAAATTTGTGCCTGCTAGAGATTTTATAGACCAAACACATAAAGCTTTATCTGGAAAATCGGTAAGTGCAAGCGGAAAAATTGGGATGTCGCAAATGGAAAAGTCTCAAGATAGTGGCAAAAGGGAGCTTTTTAAGACTTTAAGAAGAATTTTCAGCAGACGTTTAGCTAAATAATCAGGAGGATATATGGAATCATTTGAAAAGAAAATGCTATTAGAACTATTAAAAACTATTAAGAAGTGTGATGATAGGCTAAAAATGCTAGAAGAAGTGATTCGTCCTGACCATTCCGATGAACTTGATGATATAATTACCCCTGTAACTGAAGAACTTTATGATGCAATTAAAGAAATGACAGGCAACAGATTAGTCTTTATGGCTATTGCTTAATTTCTTATCAATATCAACAATTTGACTTCGTAAAGCCTGCATAGCCAATTTCATAGCATAAATCTCAGCCATACACCATATTATGCCTTTATCTCTTTCTTTATTCGTTTTCTTTTTGCTCATTCTCTCTCCTTACTATTTCCTCTCTCCAAACTTTTTTCTGTGCAGGTGTAGGTCTTCTAGCAGGTAATGGTTCAACACCTACCTTCTTAGATCTTGAAAGCCATTCATTCCATTCCTTACGCTTCTTATTGTAGGCTTGTTTCTGCTTTTCGGTTTTTATTGCCTTTTTTATCTTCTTCTTTTCTTTACGCACTCTTTGACGTTGATCTTCAGTATTTCGCTTTGGTAATTCTCCGTCTATATCAGGAATACTATCAACTATCTCTTCTATCTCAGCATCTTCATAATCAATTTCCGCCTTTTCTGCTTTCAAGAACTTCTCAAAAGGACTGTCAATAGTAATATTAACATTCTTAACCAACTTACCACTATGCTCAAGAACAAGTCTGCCTGCCTGTACATTACCTGCTTTAGCCTCACGAACCATTGCTTGTAACACCGCAGGCAGCTCGCCACCAAACTCTATCATATATCTATTGTATATAGCATCGACAAAGTTTGGGTTCTTCCTCCATACATAAATTAACGCAGCAGAAACACTTAATTCCTTCGCTACTTCCGCAGCCGTAATATCAGGCTGTAAAGCATAAAGCTCTACCGCTTTCATAACATCGGGTCTTTTTAATAAATCACTCACTTATAATAGTTCTTTCCTCTGTAAGTATATATGTTTCTTAAATACTGCTCGATCCACCAACAACGCCCATTATCGGAAGCTTCTAGAATGGCTTTTTTGACCTCTTGTTGCCTTAAAGTAGATCTCGCCTTGTTCTTTACCACATAATCTAGTGTTTCCATTGCACTAATATACTACATCTAGTAGTTCTTATCCAAATTCTATCTGTAGTTCCATTTTACATTTTTTGAGTCAGGTTAACCCCAGGAAGGCTCTCTAGCCTGTACGCTTACCCCCCCTAAATGAATAAAAAGGTTATACGCTTACCCCCTTTTTAATCTGTTTTGTAGTTGCTACAAGCATTATAAGTGGCACGTTTACCCTTTTAACAATCTTTTTTTAGATACTTTTAATATTAAATAAAGCTAACGCTTTAATTATTGTTATGGTATACAATAGAATGATATTAATATTCGGCTTTTAATCTGTATTGAATTAATTTAAATAAAGTTCTTGCATATTAAATATAGTCTTTGTATGGATCTCAAGTATTACTTTAAGTGTATATATTTTTTTAATTCGGCGTAAATATTTTAAATAAAGTTCTTGTTTTATTGATTTGTATGTTTTCGGCTCAAAATTAGCCATTTAAGGCGCTGTCTATGTTTTAGCTTGTACTAGTATTTAAAAGTTGAGAAACCTTCTCAATCGCATTTTCAAGAAGAGAGCTAATGATTCATAGTGATAAATAATCTTTAAATGAAATTAATATAAATAAAAAGATTGACATTCTAATATATCCATAGTAAATTATTATAGAGATTAAGAGATAAACAAAATAAGGAATAAATAATATGAATATAGAAATAGCACAATCAATAGTATATATAGTTTTAATGGGTGTAATGCCTTTAATGAGTTTAGTATTAACAGGCTTAAGTATTAGGCTTAATGATGGCAAGGTTGCTTTGTTTGGCTTCTTATTATTAATGCCTTCTATGATAATCGTATTAAGTGCAGTAAATAACATATAATTAAATAAAAGGAATAAATAATATGATAGATTTAAAATATAAACCCTATACAAATAAAGATTATTTAATTGATGAGATATGGGCGAAGATGTCAAAAAGTAACCCTTTAGAAACAAGAGAAGAAAATAAAAAACAATTAAAAAAATTAACTAATAATACTTTGTTAGATATATTATCAGGATTAAATAAAATGGAGAGTAAATAAAATGAACTACAATACTTGTACAATAGGAACATTTACAAAAATGTTAATTAAAATAAATTCATTATTTGATAACAAAAGTTTATTTGATAAATATATTAAATCAGCTAATGGGAATATTGATTTACCATTAATACATAAAGAATTTAATGGCTTTTTAAAATCAAAAAGAATAGTAACAAAAAAAGAACATTCTAAGACTTGTAATGTTCATTTAATAGATATTCCTTTTAACCACGTTGTAGAATATAAAAAAAGCTGTTTTATTGATTATGATAAAAAAAATAATGATTATATGCTAACCTTATATAATTCAGGAGATACAGGTAAAAACCTTTTTAAATTAGAAGTTATTTTATTTATGGAATTTTATTTAGAAGAAATTTTAAACTTCTATGATGCTGATGACGATAATATTAAAAATAAATGTTTTTGTGATTACTGCGATGACTTTGTTTATACATCTGAATGTGAAACAATAGAAGTAAATAATAGTTTTGAAGTGGCTTGTAATAAATGCTATATAGAATTATATAAAAAATCTGGCGTTTGTAATTGCAACAGAACTAATTGTGAAATTTGTTAATTAATTAAAAAAGGAGAGTTAAAAAATGAAAGTATATAATATGACAAGCAACAACGGGAACAAAGTATCCAACCAGTTTATTATTGAAGATAAAAATAAAACATATTTTCAGAGCTACAATTCAATAATAGTATTAAATAAAAACGGAAAAATTACTTTAGATTCTTACTACTGGGATTATTCTGTAACGACTGGTAAATATAGGAATCAATTTTTAAATGAAGGAATAGCCGAAACAAGAAAGAAAATAAAAGAAGGAATTTATAAACTAGCTAACCTAAATAAATAATAAAAATAGATTATAATTTTAGATTATAATTTTGATCAAAAAAATAGGGGAAAAAAAATGAAAACAAACTCAGAAAAAATGCTTGATTATTTAGATTATATAGCCAATAGATTTGGTTCACGATTTATAATTCTTGGCTTGGCTTGGTTATTAATTGTTTTATTAATAGATATATTTAAAAGATTAATTTAATAAAAAAAGGAATAAAAAAGGCTCGTATTTACGGGCTTTTTTTATATCTAATATTTACAATCACTTAAAATTTTAAAGGCTTTAAAACGTAGATATTTAAATTGATTTTATTTAATGCTAGTAAATATTAAGGGCTAGATTTAAATCTATATATATAAATATTACACTTATGAAAAAAACACTAATAAATATTATAAATGAAATTATAAAATCTTCCATTATTTTGGTGGCTCTGAATTATAATTTTGGATTATAATTTTGATCACTTTTTTTATTATAATTTCTCGTTATAATTATAAATTTATTTTATTTTTTTCTTGCATATTAATTCAATAGGTTATAATTTATATCATAATAATTTAATAGGAGATAATAAATATGAGCATAATAAAAGATAAAATGAAAAAATATAAAAGTATGAGCCTTATTAGTGATGATGGTTTTCAAGCAATAATTCATACTAATAATTATAATAATGGTGGTGGAGATAAAGTAAATGCTATTCTTGTTTATGATAATAATGGTAATGGTGATGGAAAATATGGTAGTCCTAGTTCTGTGATTTATGGCACTGCTTACGATATTATAACTACACTAAATAAATAAAGGAGAGTTGAGAGTATGAAAAAAATATTAAAAGAGTTATATATAATGTATTGGAATGAGTTTATAACAATAGAAGCTTTTGCCGATTATATTAATGCTAATGCTTTATATTCTACTGAATATGTAACTGATGAAAAGGCTTTGAGAATTATAAGATTAGGCAGAAGAATAAATAATAAAAGAGGATTATAATAATGAGTAAAATTTTAAACTTACCTGCCGATCCTAGCAACATTATAAATTATAAAGATTCACAAACTTTTGTTTATTTCTTAATGTGGGTTAGGGATAAAATGAGAAAAGAAAACAAAAAAGAATCTGATATAACAGATAAAATTATTGCTATTGAATGGCAATGTTGGAAGTATAATAAACTATTTCAAGAATTTAAAAATGAGGAGTTATAAAATGAATATAGAAGATAGATCTTTTGAAAAACACTGTAGCGACAATTATTTTTATTGTCCTTTATGTGAGGAATACCACGAAAAATTAAATGGCAGTATTCATAGCCTTTGCCAAATGCCTGTTAATTATAAAGGAGGAGATTAAAATAATGGACACCTTATTCGACTGGCTTTATATTTCAGATAGTATATTTAGAATTACAATGATGATAATAATTTCAATGGCTTGTATAAAATATATAAAGGAGAGGAAATAATGATTAAAAGAAAGCCGATTAATATAGACGATTTGTTAAGAGATCACGCCTTCTACAAGACAATACTAACCAAGATTTATAAATTCAATAGAGATATAAACAGAGATATAAAACAACACTTACAAAAAGCAGATTTGGAGGATTATTAAAATGGTAGTTGATTTAAGTCTTAGCACATTATTAACAATATGTATAACTATAATTATAATAAACATTATAAAAAGGAGATTGAAATGAAGAATATTAGGCTTATAATTTTAGGTTATATTTTAGCTATAATTTTTCACGGATGTGATTTAAGTATGAGTAGTGAAGAAGAAGGTTTTGATGTTAGTAGTAGTGGTTTAGGTTCTAGCCCTTATAATCCTGTATATGTTAAAATCGTACAATAATACAACCTTTAGAGAGCTAAAGCATAGAGTCTTTCCTACCCCTATGTCTAGGAGCAGGAAACCTATGCCATTAGAAATTACAACCTTCCGAGTCGCTTTCGTGCATACAGATTATAAACTAACTTATAATTTGCGATATCCTATCAATTCATCGTTAACGATATATTCTCTACTCAGGATATTTCGTCTTGTATGTGGCTTTGAGAAACCCCTTTTGGTAACCACTTTGAAATCGCTATCCCCAAAAGCAGTAATCCAAACGGATAACGGATTATCAATTTATAATATGTTTGATGATTTTGTCAAGTAAAAAAAAGTGCTTGACAATAATAGTGATAATGATTTATATTAGAATTAGAAAATGGTAATAAATTATAATAAGGAGAGTTAATATGTTTAAAATACCAGAGCAAATAAAAAAGATAGCAGAAAAATATAAGTTAAGCCTACCTAAAGATCAGAATGATAAAACAAAATCAATTTGGTGTGTGGGACAAAGCTTCATATTGAAGCACGACGCAGTTATAAGGATAGCCAATCACGAAGGTGTTGAATTTTTTGAGCCTAAAGTAGAAATACTTAAAGATGAAGGAAGATTCTATGGTGTTGCTATGTGGGGCAAGGGTAGGTTAGTTAGAATTGCAGAAGGTGGCGAGGATTATACTAAAGAAGTCTGGACTACGGCAGATGCTACTCGTGATAATGTTAAAGGCAAAGGTGGTTATTTCTTTAATATATGTGAAAAAAGGTGGCAAGATCGCCTTACCTTAAAATTACTTGATTTATATGAGTATGGACTATATTCTGATATAGAGGCAGACGATTTTAAGAAAGAATCGCCAACTAAGAATTATAATATGGCTTCAGATTATATGAAGAATAATATGAGGCAAATATTTAATGCTAAAGGTGTTTATAATAAAGACAAAGCCGAATCTATATTTAGAAGCCTAACTAAGGAAGACGGACAAAGAATTAAAGATATAATGGAAGGTGGAAGAATAGATGAGGCAGTAACTGAGTTTTATAAACTAGGAGATAGCAATGAAGGATAAGGTTGAAAAAAAGCTTGAAGAACTTATAAAACAAAGGTTGGATTTAGAACAAGCATTTCAAAGAACTGTTGGAGCAATAGCAGTATGTCAAGAACTATTAAAAGATAAGGAGAGTGAAAATGTCAGCAATGAAGTTTAAGGTTGGAGAGTCTAAAAAACTCACATTGGCTTTTAATGAGCCAAAAATTGGCACAAATGATTATGGAAGATGGTATATGTATGGATTTAAGAATGGAGATTTATCTAGTGATAAGGATTGCTTTTTTGCAACAGAATCTTTACACACTATGATTAAAACTCTAGGGGCAGGAGAGGGAGATGATATAACGATTGAAAAATGTCAAGAAGGCGAGGTTACCTTTTTCAAAGTTAATGGACTTTCTCTTGATGAAATGAATAAAGGTGGATCGGCTCAAAAGATAGTTGAAGCCTCACCTACTAGCGAAGTTGATAAACTAAAGGCTAGAATCAAGGAACTAGAGCTAGAAGTGGCTTCTTATAAAGATTCTAGAGTAACAGATGCAGACATACCTTTTTAGTATGCCAGACTTCAAAGACATAACTTTTGATAATTTTTATAAGTTATATCCTAGAAAGGTTGGTAGGTATGTGGCAGAAAAACATTTCCAAAAACTTTCAAAGAAAGATAGAGAAGATGCCTATAATGGGCTTATAAACTATACTAAATTTTGGAAAGAAGAAAAAACAGAAAAGCAATTTATAATGCACCCATCTACTTTTATAAATCAAAGAAGGTGGGAAGATGAGATAGAGTTGCCTAAGCCTAAAAAAGAATATAGGTTAGATGCAACAGGTCACTACATCGCATATTGTAGCAAGTGTAGGGTTTCTGATTTTTTCAATAAATGGGAATTACAAAATACTTATAGCAGATGCTGTGATGCAGAGCTATTACCAAAAAGGAAATAATGGAAGAAACAAGAGAAAAGCTAAGAGAATATGTTGAAAGCGTAAAACAATTTGATGGCGAAGAAGGAAAGCACTATTCGATTTTAAGACTTCTCGTTAGTACATTACTTATTATGCAAGATCAAGGTTATGATTTACCAACTAAAACTTTAGCAGAATTAGAAAAACACTTATAGGAGAGTATTATGGATTATACTAGAAATGTATATGTCGTCAGATACGAAGACGGCGATGTGGAGTTTTGTTCTTTTTATTGCAATCAAGCAGAGGCTATGAAGGGCAGAACGGAGTTTAAAAGACAATTTGGAAAGGTTGGTAGCGTTGAAAAGAAAGCCGTAACATACACTAAAAAAGGCTTTGTAGACCTATTTAAAAAATATGCAGTAAAACACAGAGAAAGGATATAAATCTATGAGGGGAGGGACTCTTAACTCTCTTTGGTTACCCGCCAAACCCTATCCTTCCCCTCTCTTATTATGAAAGAAAAAGTACAAATGTTCAAAGAATTAGCCTTCGTTTATATTATAAATGGAAGAAAATTTTTAGACAAAAAGAAAGCTGAAAGATACTTAAAAAAGGTTAATCAAAACAAATGAAAGTATTAGAATTGTTTGCAGGGTCTAGGTCGTTTAGCAAAGTTGCTGAGAAATGCAGATGGGAAACTTATACAACAGATATAGAGCCTTTTGATAGTATTGACCAAGTATGTGATATATTTGATTTTGATGTAGATAAAATGTATAAAGAGTTTGGTGAGCCTGATATTGTTTGGGCATCACCACCCTGTACCACATTTAGCGTCAGTTCCATATCGACCCATTGGGGAGGTGGAAAAAAAGCCTATAAGCCTAAAACAAAAAGAGCAGAACTAGGTATGCAAATTGTATCAGAAACTATATCTTTAATACTAACACTAACACCTAAATACTTTTACATTGAAAATCCAAGGGGCGTGTTGAGAAAGCTAGATGTTATTACAAAATGGGATTTTATAAGGAACACAGTATGGTATTGTCAGTATGGAGATGAAAGGGCAAAGCCAACAGATATATGGACTAATGATTATTTATGGAAACCTAAACCTGTATGTAAAAATGGAAACCCTGATTGCCATCATCAACCTGCACCAAGAGGATCAAGAACGGGAACTCAGGGATTAAAAAATTCTTACGAAAGAAGTAAAGTCCCTGAAAAATTATGTGAAGAAATTATAAATAGAATTATAGAAGAAGAATAAGATGCCAAATAAAAAAGCCAAACAAAGAAAGTATGATAAGAAGAAAAGAAAAGAAGCTATAAAGAAGTATAAACGAGAACAAAAAAGATTAAGGAAAGAAAATGGCACATCCAAGTAAAGTAAAAGGCAATACATTTGAAAGATTTGTTGTAAATAAAGCAAAAGAATATGGGCTTGAATCAAAAAGAGCCTACGCATCCAATGGAGAATCGTTAGGTATGCACGCAGAAGTCGACCTTATAATTGAGGACTACAAAATACAGGCTAAAATACGCAAGAAGATTGCATCCTATTTAGTGCCTAATGAAAATGTAGATGCCCAGGTTATAAGGGAGGATAGGGGGGAGGCTTACATTGTGTTAAGGTTAGAGGATTGGTTGGAATTTATTAGCAGTAAAACTAACAGTAGTGTGGGAAGTTAATGGCGATAATATCATATAGCGACGGAAGCACGGATGAGCATTACTGCTAATAAAGACTCTTTAAAGTATTTAGACTATATTCGAGGATGTTATTGTCTAATATGCTTTTCTGAAAGCCCTGATCCTGACCACCTTGAAGCAATCGGTATGGGAGGTAACCGCAAGAAACCCACACTCAAACACTATACTTGCATACCACTCTGCCGATTGCATCATACCGAAAGACATGCAATAGGAATAACAGAATTTGAAGCCAAATATAAAATTAATGTTTGGAAAGAAGCATTTAAACTATTAAGGAGTTATTATAATGAGTGAAATAATATTATGGGATAAAATGAAAAGTGCTGTGATGGAATGTCATAGCGTAGATGAAATATCAAGGATAAGAAATCAAGCCGAAGCATATAGATATGCACTTAAACAAGCAAAAGAATCGCCAGATGTAATACGCAAAGCCGAAGAAATAAAACTTCGTGCAGAGCGAAGGGCAGGGGAATTGCTAAAAGAAACAGAATTTGTTTCCAATCAATATGAGAGGCAGTCACACGATGTTACCACCACTCTAAAAAATATTGGCATTACTAAAAATCAATCTTCTAAATGGCAAAAAATAGCCAATATTCCAGAAGAAAAGTTTGAAAATTATTTAGAAGTTCAAAAAGAATTATCTACTGCTGGTGCATTAAAAATCGCCAAACAAATATCAAGAGAAGAAGAAATTAATAGAAAAATAGAAGCTGGTAAAAATAAAAAAATAAGTATTGATTTTAGGCTTGGAGATTTTAACGAAGTTTTATCAGACATTCCAGATGGAAGCATTGATTGTATAATAACAGATCCCCCATATCCTAAAGAATTTATAAATTGTTGGTCAGAATTAAGCAGGTTTGCAAAAAGAGTTTTAAAGCCAAATGGATATTGCGTAGCATATTCTGGTCAAATGCACCTTCCAGAAGTTATAAACAGAATGAATGAGCATCTTGATTATTATTGGACATTTGCCTTATATCACGAAGGACAAACTCAAATTGTTAACGGAGTTAATTTGATATGTAGATGGAAACCAGTATTAATATTTCAAAATGGTAAAAAGAAAATAAGCAACACATTTCAAGATTATTTTATTTCTGAATCAAGGGAAAAAGATAGTCACGATTGGCAACAATCAAAATCTGGCGTATCTTATCTAATAGAAATGTTTACTTCTCCAAATGACATTATTTGTGAGCCATTCGCAGGAAGCGGAACAACAATAAAGGCAGCAATAGCAAAAGGTAGAAATATAATTGCATCGGAAATAGATGAAGATACTTATAATTTAGCAAAGGAAAGCTTATGACAAGAAAAGAAAAAACAGGAACAAGAGATTTAACCTTTAATGGATGGGTAAGGAACTCTCTTCCAGATTCAAACACAGGATTTATTGTGAGTGATATTGATTTTTATATGTATAATTGGAAAAAGATGACACATTTAATGGTAGAAATAAAAACAAGAAACTCACCTTTAGTTAATTGGCAAAAAATAATGTATAATAATTTAAGCAAATGGATAAAAGAGGGGTCTAAAAAAGAAGGATGGGATTTCAAGGGATTCTTTTTTATTAAATTTGAAAATACATTTTTTAATGATGGGAAGGTTTATTTGAACGAAAAAGAAAGTTCGGAAGAAGAAATTATAAAGGTTTTGTCATTATGAAGTTCACAGGAACAATTAAAAATGGCACTCTAAAACTACACGATAGGGAGGGGTTTAAACGCTTTATAAAAGGAATTGATAGTGATGTGTGGATTGATGTAAAAAAGGCTCCTAAAATGCGTTCTAGCGAGCAGAATGGCTATTACAGGCACGTCATAAGGCAAGTAGCAAGTCATTTAGGTTATAGTGAGGATGAAATGCACGAAGTTATTAAACTTAAATTTGAAATTGAATCTACAAAAGACTTAACCAAAGATGATTTTAGCGATCTACTAGATAGAGTTATAAGATTTTCGGCGAACCTTGGTTTTGCAGTTCAAGACCCTCGCCGAACCTAATCACCAAACTTCCACCACACGCATACTTATATTCCAAGTCTGATATGCTACTTGAGTAACAACTAATGATTCTTGATCTAATCTACATACAGCAAACTCAGGATTGGTTGCATCTTTATCAGGCGTAAATACAAAACTCAAGGCTCCTCCCAAGGTTAAATCCCATATTTGTTGTATTTCAGAAGTAGAATTAAAATCACCTTCAACGCCATCTGAAGTTTCAGCCGAACCACCAACTACTAGCTCTTGCCAATCATAAAATACATCATCGTTGCTTAAATAAGAAAAGGTTAGCTCCCAAGATCTTCTGCCGTTCCTACCAACTCTACCACTAGACTCATAATTTTTAAGTGTCCAAGGCTCACCTACAAGCCAATCAGGTTGTCCTTGATAATCTGATGTTGAAATATCAGAACCACCTACAGTTCTATAGCTTTTTGATCCATCGTATTCAACTGTTTTTTTAACACTTAAATCAGGAGAACTATCTATGTCTATATATTTGCCAAAAGGAATAGCCCCTAATTCAAATTCAGTATTTTCAAAATTCTGAGCAACGTAACCAGGAATAGAGAACCCTATAGTTATGGCGTGCCAATACACACTATCTAGCGGTTGTGAGTCTGGGCTTAAAGTAAAGATACTATATCCATTGCTGTGAAAATCTCCGTTAACATAAGATGTCGCAGTATGATATATTAAGTTTGAGTTACCATCAATCCATAAATCTATCATATCGTCTGTAATTGTAAGGGGAGAAGGCAAATCTCTCCATAATGGAGCAATATTATGATTTATAAAGCCCAACCAATTTATAGTGGATAATAATTTACGCCATTCTTTAGGAAGACTAATATTGCTTGGCGTAAGCCAAAATCGCCACCCTATATTTGGGTGTCCTGCTATAAATTTAGTAGGATTTGTATAATCGAGTTCCCAAACATTTATATTTTTATCTGCCGAAATATCCGAGTCACCATCTTCGTTTACAAAGGCACCAGAAGTTGCATTTCGAGAGCCGTAATCTGATGGATTTAAAAAATATCCTTTTGCTCTTAAAAGTTGAGTAAAATCTAGCCAAAAACGAGGCTTTGAAACTGATTGATTAGCCATTTACCATACCTCTACAATTTTCATATTAATGTTCCAAACGTGGTTTGCCACCTGAGTTGCAGTAAAAGAACTTGTGTCTAATTTACATATCGCAAATTCATCCCCTCCAGGATTAAATAAAAAGCTTAAAGACCCTCCTAATGTTAAGTCCCATATTTGCTGAACTTCATTAGTCGCTGACTTAAAAACTAATACGTTATCGTTATTATTGAATTGAGATTCTTCTTCATTAAAAAAAACTGTTTGCCCTCCAACAACTCTTTCATTTAAATCATAGAACACATCATCATTGCTTAATTGAGAATAACTCAAATTCCAAACTCGTCTACCATTTCTTCCTACCCTACCAGTAATTTCGCCTTCATCCCCTCCATGAAAATGATTAGATATGTAGTCCTTTAATGTCCAAGGCTCTCCAACCAACCAATCTGGTTGACCTTGATGATTTACCTGAACAAAGTCTGCACCTTTTAAACTTTTTGTTATTTTAACACCATCATATTCAACTGATTTTCTAACATTTAAATCTGGAGAGTGCGGCAACTGAATACGTTTTCCGAAAGCTATCGAACCTATTTTAAAATCAGAAGCATCTAATCCTTGCTCACGAGATACTTTAAGATTAAATGAACCAAAATGTTCAAGATTATCAAGGGGCAAAAAATTGCTAGAACCCTTTACAATACTATAACCATCTTTATCGACTGGAATCCCATTATTAACATTGTAAGTTTGAGAAAATCCCCCATTCGGAATATCGTCTTCAAAAGCGTATTCATCAACCTCAGAAGAAAATCCAAAATCTATTCTAATATTGTCTGTGTTAAATGATGTTTTAATATTGTGATTTATAATTCCTGCCCAACTTGTTTGAGCAAATAATTTAGCCATTTCAATGTTATAATCTTCAGAACCCTCTCTTGTGTCCCAAAAAGATAATTTAAAGCCAAATGATGTTCCTGCTTCACAGCTATAAGATGTTGGGTTTGTATAGTCATAATACCAAACATTCATATTTTTACCTTCGTCAACTATGTTGGTTGAGTTGCTAACAGCTCCTTCGGTAATTTGAGCCGTATCATAAAAAAATCCCTTAGCTTTAGCTAATTGAACAAAATCAATATAAAATGTAGGATTTGATACATTCTGATTAGCCATTTCTTCTCCTAATTTTTATTTTTTTAGCATTATAATTTAATGGAACTGAAGAAGAATCTTTAGATACTCCTGTTCTAAAAGTACCCCTGCTGTCATAATTTATATCACCTTCATAAAGAGTTCCATCAGGAAGATAAAACTTGCCCATACTATCTGTGTGTAAATTGTTGTTTATTATAACCGATCCTTTTCGCATAACTTTTCTAAGATTAGGATTATGCCTCCTATCTTCACTCAACTCAACAAGATCATATTCATAATGAGATTCCCAAACACTTGTTGAATCACCCCAAGTATTTCCGTCTTTTGACATATTTTTCCATTGATGATTAAGTGTTTCTATTTCGGCGGGAACAATAGAATTTAACGAATCGTAAACAGTAGCATTTTGAATCCTGAAAGTTCCTGCATAGTCAAGTATATGTTCTGGCATTTGATTTTGATTAAATCTCATAATAATTATTCTATTTGGTTTTTCTAAAACTATAAAACCATCAGGCATATTTGATTCTGCTGAGATTTTACCTTTATAAGAAATATCAACAAGAACAGGATTTCCGTTTGCCTCTAAGTACAAACTGCCATCATAATATTTTATTTTTGCTTGTGTTATTTTTTCCATTATTAACCCACAATTAATTGAACCATCATAACCACATCTAATACATTTACACTTCCATCTTGATTTATATCGGCGGTAGAGGACAAATCATTTACATTCTGATTAACGATTGCCTGAACAACAGTCACAACATCTAATACGTCAACAAATCCATCTAAATTAGCATCACCGAACAACAGATTCTGGTTTTCTTCTTCTCCATAAAAAGCAGCCACAGGGTCGTAAGGAGAGCTAGTAAAAGAACTAAGATCGTGAAGTTGGATTAACTTAACATCTACTCCAGTAATAGATTTTTTTACCGACTCAACAATAAAGAACGGAAGAATCGTTTGTCCATACTTAGAAAATGATTGAGTATAATCTTCTCCAAACATTTTAGTATCTTGTATTAAAGAATCAAAATCTACAATATCTCCACATTCTATACCAATATATTTATGAGGCAATTTACAATTTATTATATTATGAACATTCATATGCCATCCTAATAGGTATTTTTCAAGTTTTTTAGCAGTAGCAATATCCTTTATATATTTAGATTCAAATTCTAAATAAACATCATCAATAGAATTTATTTTAAAATTGTCCATAATGTTTTGATATTGAGAAGTAGCTAATCCATTTCCGCTAGTATATGTTGATGCCTTATAGTCTTGGAACCCATCATCCCAATCATAGCTAACTCTAACTTTAAGATACATATCTTTTCTGTCTGTCTTTTTATAATTAAAACTTAAAACATCTCTCGATTGTATTGTAATGTCTGACTCAGTATAGGTTGGTTTAATAGTTTCAACAGTAAATGTTCCATCGTACTTAAACTTAGGAAGAAACATAGTGCTTTTTGAAAAGTCTTCCACAAATTCTCTAAAGTCAATTTTATCAAATATAGTAAAATCAAAATACCAATCATTATACTCCTCTCTAGCCATAACAAAAGCATCTTCGTCATATCCTAAATTAGAAGAACCATAATTAAATTCTTTATCAAGGATGTGCATAAGTATATCCCCAGGTCTTCTAATAACTGAGTTACCCTCAATATCTATTGAATCATTATCAATTACATTACCAGTATATTTTCCTATTCCATTGTCGGTAATAATAATAGTGTCGTCTTCTGGGTGGGTTCCCTGTTCTACGTCTGGGTCATAAACCCACTCATCTACTCTCCCCCAAACATCTCCATAATAATCAAGTTGTGTCATATTACCAGATACAAAGCTTTGATGTAATTCTGGATTAAATACTCTTAATCTAACAAACGCTTGAGCCGATCCACCAGATTTAGCACCGATAAAGTTTCCATCATCATCAACATGTTCATCTGCAATATCTTGGTCTATCTTAGCATATATGGATACAGAATTAACATTATTTACATTTTCCCTCCATTCATCGACTGGAATCCCTTCACCAGCATTAATAGAATCTCGTATCTCTATAAGGTTAAATGAAGTAGCATCGCATTCACTAAAAACAGTTTTATTATCTAAATCAAAATCTAACTCAATCATATTATCTTCACCAAACGAAGAATGTGTATATCCTACAGAATCCCCAGCTTCATTTGTAGGTTGTGCATCAGGATGCCCTGATGTCAATGTGTAGTGATTTACGGGCATAGAACCATCCTCATTTATATTAGCAACAGCCGTATTACTATCTATATCGAATCTTATAAGATTGTCTCGCCCCAAATCTTTTTTAAAGCAATTAGCCTCAACTAAAAAACGCAGGGGATAAGTGCCAGCCGTTTGGACATAAGAAAACATAACATCAGCTTCTACTCTAGCCTTAAATCTTGAATAGTTACTCCCTATAACAATATCGTCTCCTGAAATAGAATCAAATCCAATATCTAATTTAACAACTTTCAATGAGTCGGAGCTATATGATATAGGAACACTATCCCCTCCTACAACAGCGTGAGAACCCATACTATATAAAAGTGGATGTTGTGCCATAGGAGTTGCAACCCAATCTAATTGTATGATTTCATAGTTAAGGATATGTCCAAAATCAGAGCTTCCATGTTCCCCACTATATTTACCTACAGTCCAATTCCATCCATGGGCCCAATAATCTATATCAGTGCCAGTAGTTAAACTAGGATGTATTAAATCTTCTATTCTATGTCTCTTTAATTTTTTTAAATCAGGAGAAGAATAATAATTGGCAAGAGCTAACTCTCGTTGCTCAAGCAGGTCTGAAAGAGTTGATGCACTTTCAAAATCTCCAGCTAATTCTTGTTCTTCTATAGCCCCTGGTAATTGATCCCATTCTGAAGCAGGCAAATCAGGTATAGAGTCATCATCAAAACCAGCAAAGGCAGGATTCTGATAAGCATACATCCCATCCATAACAACACTCCATAATGCCGCAAGCCAATTATCTCCCATATTTGCATTCCAATCCATATAAGAACTTTTAGGTTGAACACTTCCAATAACTGGAAAAATACCGTAAACCCAAGAACCTTTAGCTATCCCAGGTTGTTCCTCAGGCTCCTCCTTTATACGCCTTCCCCACATTAATTTTCTTAAAGTAGGCGTTTCTCCATCTTCAAGCCAATCCATATAAGGAGACTTTACAATAGCACTTATATCATCATCTATACCATAAATTATGTCAGTCTCTCCAGCTTTTGAAAATCTTAACCCTGTTATTTTATTAAAACCAGCTTGGTGAGGAAGATAATGTAGAGTATTAACCATCAATCCACTTGCAAAAGTTGCAGTTCCATAGGTAGCATCTTCGACATATGGAGCTAATGCTGGATGTTGATGATGAGCTTCGCTATAATCAAAAACCTCACCTGCTGCTGGGTCATAAGCGTTTTGCCACCCATCACCAGTTTCGAGAAGTTGAATATGATCCCAATGCCATTGACCTTGAGTAATAGTTTCATTTATCTCTGAAACAGTCCAATCAGAGCTACTAGAACCATCGCCATTAAGATTTAAGGCATAACGAATCAGGTTATAATTCTCAGAAGTGCCAGGCAGAAAAACCATTTCGCAAGCACCTGCAAATGATGGACTTTCACTTGCAGCCTGTGCTTCCATTAACGCCTCATTCAACCAAAACATATAACCGCCTGCAAAAGCAAAATCAGCATTGTTCCAATCATCAATAACCCTATTATGTGATGCGTAAACAGATAAATTCTTAAAAGTTATATTTCTATAATATCCAGCATACTCTACTTCATCTACACCAGGTTGTGGAAATTCCCAAGCAGTATTAGAAATCTCATTAAGATAATAACCATTCTGATTTCCTTGAAATGTTATCCTATCAACATTATCTTCCGCCGAACCATAGTTGAATACATCTGCTTCAATACCCTCTTCTGGAACACTTACTCCTGAAGCTTTCCTTGAAACGCTTATCTGAAATTGGTCACGAGACACTAATGTTTCAGGAAGAGTGTTTGTAAATCCTGCATCAGATAATTTCCTAGTTACTTTTATTTCATTCAAATTTTCAGCAAACCCATATTGCTCTAAGCCATTATATTTACTATAGTCTATGCCATTTATTAAAAATCCACCCGATGCAGGGTCGGATGGTAAATCCTGAAATGTCTGATAAATATCCATATAAATATCATCTTGAAATATTTTAAGAGGCTTGCCAGTAGAAGAATCTATATCTCTAAATCCATATATTTCAATATCAGGATCGTATGTTGCATCTGCATATATAATAGATTCTAAAGAAATTCTGCTTTCTCTGGTAAATAAAAGTTTAGATCTTGGATTTATTCCATAAACAACAGGATAGTATTTATTTTTACTAGATTCTATTGCCTCTTGATTTGAATTTGTTCTTTGTCTTTTAGGAAATGTCCTATCTGTAAAGATATATTGAGCATAGTCTTCAACATTAAAACTTACTTTTTTATTATCTGATGAATAGTCTCTTATATATCCTTTAAAAACTTCAGCACAATCAGATAACAATTTACAGTTCTTAGTAGCGTAATATATTGAAACTTCTAATCCTGAAAATTCTATTCCAGAAAATTTATCTGAAAATCTATCTGGCTTTGAAGGATAATTACTAAGGGAAATTTTTACATTATTTATTTTAAATTTTCTTTTGGATATGTCGACAGATTCATTGATACTTCCAACTTTTAAATCTAAGTCTTCATATATATTTCCATCAAACAATCCTTTGCTTTGAGCTAAGTATATCCAGTCTGATTCAGAATCGCCTGATTTGATTATTACTAAAGGATAAGCAAACCCAATATTAGAACTTTGAGAGGATTTGAATTTACTCGGTATATTAAGCATTAACTAATTCCTATGTCTGCACCTCTACGGATTGCATCTTTAATTTTAGGTATGGCTTCATCTTCTATAAAATCATCACTCATTACATTGCCTGTAAATGTTATGTTTGCTCCACCACTTGTTTGCCCTGTTCTATTCATTCTGTTTAAATTTTCTAGTCCTATAGATTCTACAGCTGACCTTCTCATTACAAACTCGCCTTCTTGAAGCAAGGCGGGGACATTATCTACCCCTCCACCACCTTGATACGTTTGCATAGAAGGATTTGAAATTATTCCGCCTGTAGCATAACCTTGGACTTGACCACCTTGGTGTCCAATAGCCGCTGCAAATAACTCACCTACTTTTCCACCACCTCCTGGCAAAAGGTTTAATAGCAATAGTATTGCTTGTTCTGCTAGAATCTTTGCAATTATTTGATTCATCATTGTCCCAAAAGCAGCTGCAAAATCCCTCATTTTCATTACGCCATGATCAAATTGATTAAAAATTTGTTCCTCAAATGAATTTGAAAAAGCTAGTAGAGAACTTGCTCCAAGACCTCTAAAAGTTTCCAAAAGAGAAGCACCTAGAGTTACTATGGCAGCATCTGCTGCATCAAGCTCTATCAGTAAACCTCGAATAGCATCTCCAAATAATATAGCATCATCAGTTCTCTTATCTAGGCGTGCCTCTGTTTGTAACGCAGCATACAGATCTATTTGAGCTTGAATCTGCTCTGTTTCGGATAGTTGGGAATCTAAGTATTTTTGAGCAGACTCACGGTCTCCTTTAAGTTCTTTTTCATCTTCAATTATATCTAACTCTTTTTGTTTTTCTTTTGTTAGATCCTCAATTGTAGTTTTTTGAGTTTTGTCTAACTCTATATCTTGGTGCTTTAGTTTTAAAAGAGCTATTGCCTGCTCCATTTCTAATTTCGTTTGCTTTCCAGTTGTAAACTTACTTTTTTCTTTAAGTATTTCGACTTCATTTTTAAGACTTTGTATAAAATCTTTTCCTTGGACTACTTTTAAATCCCCTAAACTTAAAAGTCTTTTTTCAATTTCTTCTATTGCTTCTTTTTGTTGTTTAGAAAGCTTTTCTTTTTCAGTAAATTCAATTAATATATCCCCAAACTCTTTATAACTTAACTTATTATCCTTTAACCACTTAGCCTGTTGTTTCATTTGATCGTTTGATAGTGTTTGTTGACGATATAAACCTTTACTATTTTCAATGAGTTCAATTTCATCTCCAAATAAATCTCTATAAGATCTTTTTAACAATTTAATTAAAAGCACTCTTTGACTTGTTTCAAAGTTAAGTTTCTGCAATTCTTCTTTTTCTGCCTGTAAAGATGCTTTTGTTTTAGGTATTCGTGCCAAAGCATCTACAAATGTATTTGTTGAGTCAGCAGCTTCCTCTGCCTCTTCTTCAAATATACCTAACTGGTTGATAATCTCGCCTAATGCAACTACAGCAATCCCAATAAAAGTTCCCATCATTGCCACTTTAAACCCTTTTAAAGCTAGAGTAGCTTTCCCAGTAGCTATAGTGACTAAGCCAAACCCAAAAGCAAGAAGTGTGATTGATAGTGTATAAGACTTTATTCTTTCTTCATCCATAAAATCGAGTATAGATGATAAAATATTAAGAAGAGGTTGAAAAACATCCATCATAGCATTACCAACAGAAACTGTAAAGTTATCCCAGGAAGCGGAAAGTTTATTAAAAGAATCTATAGGAGAAAGCACCTCATCACCTAATTGTGCTACCTTTTTTCTTGCTGCTTCCAGAGTAGCATTAAGGAAGGCTTGCTTTTTATCAGCTTCTGTTAATTTGTCTACTGTAATTCCTAATTTTTCAGCATAGGCTACATAGGCTTGGTCTGACTTTACAATAATACCAATATTATCAAGCATAAGCCTAGATTGACGACCAATACCAGTTATAAGCGATTCTACAGAACGTTTTGTATCAACACCTAAAGCCCTACCAAGCCGTTGAGCCATATCAAACATTTCAGACATCTCATCTGAGTTCTTACTGACTCCAAGAATCATAGCATTATTTGCCTGTTGGAATAAATCAAATTTAGACATTGTGCCATCTGTTGCCTTTGTTAATTTATCCATAGCAATATTAGCATTTTCTGTTCCGCCTGAAAGGGTGTTGAAAGCAGTTCCCATTGCCTCTACTTGTGCTGCTTTTCTAGCAAATTCTATTAATTGTCTTCCACCAAGTGACATAGCAAAAGAGAATAGAAGCATTTTAGAACGCAATGTAGCAAATGTATTATTTAGGAGCCTTGAACCCTTCCTATTTGTGTTAAAGGCAACTGTTAGCCTGTCTAAGGCACGTTGCATTTCTTTGGTATTTTTTTCGAGTAAGCCTTGGGCTGCGGCTAATCTAAGCATTGAGGATTGTAGTTTTTTATCGCCTGATGCTTTAAATTTTATTAGTATTCTTTCTGACATTTATATCCTTTTTTTCTTTTTTAGCAAGTGCTTTTCTGATTGCAAATGCACGCCTAACCCATTTAGCTGGCTGATTGTCATAAGACCCCTCGAATGGGGGTATATTAAATTTTTCACAATATATATATCTTTCTATATCTGCGTTTAAGCTAATGTCCATAAATCTATTTGAACACGCAAAAAAAGGTATTTGTGCAACTAAAGATTCGGCAACATCAAATGATTTATTTTGTTCTTCATTGACTTGGACAGTTTCATCTATAATAAGATCTGCAACTTCCCAAACATCATCCATATCATCGAATCTTCTTTTTTCCCTTACTCCGTCAATTAAGACTGGAATCTCGGCACTATAAGGGAAACTATGGTATCTGCAACCCCCACAAGTAGGTAATAGTATATTAAGTTCTACTTGGAGGGCTTCTCGTTTCCCGCAAATAACAACTTTTGAATCTCTAAAGTGGCGTTTATTCTATCTTCGTCACTTATTTTTTTAATGTTGTCATCTGAAGAGTCTACTAGAGCCAGTTGCAAAATTCTAAGACAATTATAGTTTGGATCAATTATCTCAACCCCACCTTCAACTGACTTAACCATTTTCATCAGTAGGTCTTTTAACTTTGCTTCATCGGCAATAGTAAACTCTTTTACCTTAAACACTTTTTTATTTTTTAGTTTAATCTCCATTTAAACATCCTCTTTTTTATTTTATTATGCTAGGTCAAATGTAATAATATCGTTCCCAACATTAACTGCTTTACCTTCAACATCAATCATCATAATATCACCCTCACTAAGAGCAGCGTTTGTTAAAACACCTGCCCCAATAGCTATAGAACAATTTGTAGCAGTTGCTTGTGTCATTACAAAAAAGGCTGCTTCATCAACTCCAATCGAAGATTGAGTATTGAAATTATTGAGTAATGGTCTTGTAACTGAATCATATTTAACTTGAGCTGCACAAGTAACTGCCAACTCTGCACCTCTAGCAAAAGCTGCAAACCCTGTAGCAGCAACACCTGAATATACAGCTGGACTGTCTATGGTTACACTAAATGAAGATAGCACAGTAGATGCTATACTATTAATAGTTGTAGCACCTGTTAAAGTATTTATTGCTATACTTGATGCAGGATAAACTGTCCCTGCTTCAGTTGCTGTATTGTTTGTTATAGGTTTGCAACCAGTTGATATTGTAGCAGACCATTTATATCGACCTCCATCACTACCTGCATCAGCAGATATGGTGAAGTTAGTACATAAACATCCAACTAAAACAATATTATATGCATCAGTAGTATCAGGCGGAGCTAATACCAATGTAAATGTTTTATTAGCTTCAGTCCCACTACCATAAAGCCCCGATACAGTCGTGCTAGCGGTTGGGATAGCTACATCAGCAATTGATGAAGCTAAATTAACACCACAAACACTTTGCATTAAAAGTATATGCCCTACATCATTATGATAAGTTCCTGATAATGATACTTCGGTCGACCTTAAAACATCATCTTGGAAAAAATCATTTTTATGTAATACTCTGCCTACACTAGACCTAACATCTAAAGACTGGTTAGGTGCTATTGACGGAAAGGCAACTGAATCAACATCTAACTGATATAACCCTGATGTTATTGCAGGAGCATCTAATGCCCCTGCATTGTTGCCTGTGTCTGTTTCTTCTACTATCCAAGCCTTAAAATCTCTTGGTGAAAATGCTGCATTAGCCATTATTTGCCTCCTTTCTTATTAGAGGCAGTTTTTACTTCCTCTACTTTATCTGTTATTAATTTAGGAACTACATCTAGCTCCACTACTTTTCCTTGGTTTAAAGCAGTCCAATTATCTAGGGTTAACCCACAATAATTTTGATTTGATGACAACTTTTCACCACTTTTTAATTTTACTTTCATAATCCCTCCTTTAAGAGACGTTTCCTGTGTGTTGACATTTATATTCCCATTGAACCACATAGGCTCCTGACTCTTCATCAGGATTTAATTCAGTAGTTTCCATTCTACAATTATATAAATTACTACTATCTGCTAGAGTTACAGCAGTATTATCGTGTATTAGTGCTTCAATTCTTGATACATATCTTAAAACGTGGTCTAATGCCGTTTTCTTAACATTATGTTCGGCAAAATAATAGAACACATTGATTGTAAATTCTCTTGATTCAGAAGTAACATTATATTCTAGCATCTCGCTTCCAATAGGATCAAGCCGAACAAACTGAGTTCCTTCACTACCTTCTTCTCCTATATATACAGGCAAGGCTCCTTTAAATTCTGTACGAAGAATACTTCTTAACTTGTCAAGTATATTCTTCCAATTATTTGTAAATGTTACAGCCATTATTTATAATACCTTCTAGCAGGCGAGCCACTTCGTGTTAATTTAATAGACTTCATATCAGAGCTGTCTACATATTCTCCTCTTCCAGTTACTTCTACTTCCCATTCATTGGTTGCTGTAGCTACAGAAGTTTTAGTATCTCCACCAAATCTTATCTGTAAACCTCCTGCGAGAGCTTGAAAGTCGCCATTAATTTTTTCAGCAGTAACAACTTGGCTTCCTTGTTGGTTGCCTAATTTGTCACCATCTTTAACCCAAACAGAGTAAGTAGCTGTTCCATCCATTGCTCCACCAGCCACAATCAAAACCCTAATAAGGTCAAAGGTACCAGAATATTCACCTCTAGTATCTACAGGTCTTACAGAGCCATCTGTATAACTTACATCTCTTATAGTGCCTTGAGGTGCATCTGCTGTGTTTTGCCAAGATAAAGCCGCCTTACCTTCATTTAATAATTCTATATTTCTTTCAGCTTCTTCCATAAAAGATGTAGCTAATTCAGAATTATGGTCTTTAGTTCTAGTCATAAAACAAGCAGCAATTAATCCAACCGACCTTACAACCATATAATCATAATTGCCTGCTTTGTCTTTTAATTGATTTTTAGGAAGCGATGGGTCAACTCTTGAATCAAAGTATCGGCTTGCATCCCCTCTATATTGAGTTACCATAGTTGTAAACTCTTCTCCCCCTTCCATTAATTTGTCTAATGGAGTGCTGGCTGAATAATAATAACATACGTCTTCAGCAGAGTTGTAAAACCATTCTCCTTCTACATTTAAATCAGTATGTGCTGATTGTGCCGCACCTAAATCTTCCCCATCTACAAATAATTGAGTTACTTGACCGCTATCGTGAGCAGCATACTTATTAGTTGTTACTTCTACCCAACCATAAATAGGAGCCTTTTGGTCAAACTCATCCATTTGAGGAAATATTCTTTTTAATTCTTTATGCGTTATATATGTTGGTGCTGTAGCCATTGACTATCTCCTCTTTTTTCTTTTAAGTTTTCTTACTTTTTTAGATTTACCTTTTTTCTTTCCGTATGGCATTAGAAAGTTCTCACTTTAACTTTACCATCCCATTTTTGACTTGGGGTATTGGCGTATATATCTACTATTGAATTAATCCTAGATGTTGTAGCCTCATTCAATCTTCCTGAGAAAGCAGATGTATGTAAAACGCTGTATACAAATTCTGCATTAGCTGGAGCATTTCTAAAATCAATAGCACCTGTATCATAGTTTATTACTCCTGTTGCCGCACCAAACAATGTTCCATACCCATCATCATAACAAAAAGCTGCTTCATTAGGAATTGTTGTATAAGTCACTCTATCGTAAGTAACATCATCAGGAAGCTTTGCAGCAATCGCAGTAGGTATGTTTCCTGAAGCAGGTATTCTTCCATTAGCTGCGGAATCAATAAATGAACCAGAATCGCCAGTATCTGCAAGAAGTATAGCAGATGTTGAAAGATGGGAACCTGAAGTAAATCTTATATCTCCATTAACTATTCCAACAGTTACCTTTTTCTCAAATAGATTTCCAGCCGTATAATACTGAGTATCTAAAGCAGATTGAATTTTAGAGATAATCCCGTTAGCTCCCCCAAAATTAAGATTAGTAGCATCTGTTGTGAATGTTAGATCTTGAAACAATGAACCACCATCTACTGTAATATCAATCTTATATGCTGTAGAGGCAGTTAATCCTGAATGAGTAGCACTTGTGATTCCTGATAATCCTAAAGACTGATATCCTGGTTGATAAAATTTTAAAGCAATAGAACCAGGGGTAATTCCTTGAACACCAGTTGCAGCCCTACCTAATCCAAAGAAATTATTGCACTTGAATTTTCCATCTGAATCTGTCTGTGCTACACTATATTTATCGAAATCGTGATAGGCATTAAAAAATGGTAGTCTTACAGGATCGTCATCAACTGCTGATGTTCCTCCATCTGTTCCATACATATCTCTTTTAACTGTAAGTTTGTTATTAGCAAGGTCTGATTTGTCACCAATAGCTGTAATTTCCATAACCTCATCTCTAACTCTAACCAAATCTCCAACTCTAAATAGATTTGCTGTGCAGTTAGCGGCAGAAGTATAAGGCTCTAAATATAGGTCTGTGCTAGTTGCGTGTCCTACAACCCCTGCGGCTGTTGCACTATCAACATCTGCTGTGCTATCAGTATACATATTAGAATCAGGAGCTGTATTAGATACAGACGTTCCAAACATTATAGTTTTATCGGCAGCACTTGAAATTACGCTTCTAACTGGAGGACTAAATGTTTCTCCAGCAGGTAAAAGAGTATGTAAGTAGTCAGTAGCATCTATTGTAGTATCATTTGTATATGAGCTGTAACCCACCATTAACATAATAGGAACTTTTCCATTATTTTCAACCTCTACCCTATTTGGCATTGATTCGGCTGATGTAGCTGAAGCATCTGCTGCTACCGCAAATATCTGATCGGATTGCGTTTCGCTATAACGAACTAATTTATTTTTTTCTAGTATTGGTGGTTTTTTTCCAACTCCATTTCTTGACGTGCTTACCTTTTCTGTGCTTAATCTTGTTTCTTTTGTATATCGAGCCATTTTTATCTCCTTACTGATAATGATATTTTACTATTAATTGTGCAGTTAAATCTGTAGTAGAGTCTGTATTTTCAAAAAATCCCAACACCACCTTATCTGCTGCTACATTTGCTGAATCTATTGTTAATGTAGTGGTTGTAATTCTATCTGCACCTACTGTTAATGTGCTTCCATTGTGAGCAAGTAATGCTCCACTTGATAAATCTCCTGCACCACCTGATGTTCCTGTAGCCATTGTAAATGATTTTAAATGAAAATTTATTGCATCTACTGCTTCCCCACCAGCTATTACTCTAACTTCATCTATTGTTATTGCAACAGGAATATACCAGTAGCAAGTAGTAAGAAAAAGTGTTCCACTTGATACTGTATATGAATCACTAGGATCTGTTCCTGTTCCAAATGCTGTAGAATAAGTTGTTCCACCTCCACCAACAGTTGTATCTGAAAACATTGGATAGTGAGTTCCTGCAACAGCACCTATTTGAAATACTGAGAACTTTTGAATCTGAGTATTGGTATAAGTTTGAGTTGTACCTGTTTTAATTGCACTATTAGTTGAATCTACTACTAATAAATCTGTACCACCTGATGTTTCTATTACTACTGCATCTGTTTGGTCTGTAGAAGGCTTTATATGAAGTTTGTTTTGCCCTAATGTTAAAGCAGTAGATTGACCTAATCCATCTTTAATAGTTGTACCACTAGCAGTTCTGCCACTACCACTATTATCTGCTTGTAGTATATCTCCATATGTACTTGCTATTGTTTTATTTGTTAAAGCCATCTATTCTCCTTAAAAATTTGTTCCAAAAAATATTGCATTATCTTCTGCTGCTACTGTTGCTAATGTATAATCAACATATGGGTCTAGACTTGTTCCTGTATAATCTGTGTATCGCATACCATTTCTATGTGCAGAGAAACCTGTTGGAGTAACATTTCTTAAATCATAGTCATAGTTCATTATACATACATACAAAGCATCATCATCTTCCATATCACTTAAAGCACCAGCTGCTAGTGTTATATTATTATATCCACTTGTACTCCAAGTTGTTACAGCATTAGAATACAAAGTAACATTTGATAGATTATCAACCCCTAGACTGCTCCACCCTACAATAGCATCAAAATCAACTAAATCCAATGTATCTATATCTGATGAAGATTTCACAACAATAACATCACCACCTCCATTACTATAACCATAAATTTTTAATGTTGCACTATCTACAGTAGATGAAATACCTGATGTGTCAAAATATAAAAATGACCTACTTACAGTATAAACATATCCACCTCCCCTCGCAGAGCCTCTATCTGCTCTCATTGCAAAAGCAGAGCCAGTTCCTGTAGATGATTTAGCAGAGCCTGATGTAGCATCTCTTGCAGCAGTCCAAGTTGATTCATTCGCCCTTGCAACATATCCATCATTTGTATGTGCATATATTGTAGCCATTATAGTTCTACCTTTGGCATATTATATGTGGTTGATGTAAAATAACTATTATCATCAGGTGTTACTGATATGTTTTCAAAGCTAACTGAACTAAAGTTATGCTCATTTCTATTATCTGTAAAATTATTCCAATAAGTAATCTTTGCTCCTGATTTGGCTTTCGCTAATGCAAAGTCCTTAAAGCTAGACCAGTTATCATCTCCATAAGTATCTATAAATATTCCATCATAAGTTCCAAGACCACTAACACTATTCCAATCTCCTTCAATAACAGTAACATTAGATTTCCCACTTGCCCAAGTGTTTAATCTTTCTATAATCTGTGGGTGTATCTCAACAATAGTATGAGAATTAACACCTTGAGCCTGTATATAATCTGAACAAATACCCATTCCAAATCCTATCTCTAAAACATCTCCACTATTATGGCATATAAATTCTGCACTCTTTTCCATTATAGGTGCTTCCCAATTCATCATAACTTCAGCTTCAAACTCATCAGTTATCTTGGTATCAGCAAAGGTTAATGTTGTGTCTTTAAAAGCCATTAGAACTGAAAGTCCAATGTTGCCACACCATAAGCTATCTCATTATCAGCATCCCAATAAAAACTTAATATATCAACATGATTAGCATCTGTTGTAAGTGTTGGATTAGAGCCACCTGCCCAAACTACAACACCAGAGCCATCAGCAGCACTCTCATCAGATTCAGCAGCTTTCCAATTAGTAATAGTTCTACTTCCAGTTCCATCTTGTTTTAATAGTAATACAAAATTACCTGACATAGCAGGGAATGTAAGTACTATATTTGTTATATTTCCTGCACCAAATGTTACAAATTGCTTATTAGAAAATCTAAAATCTACACTTGTTGTAGTTGCATTATAAGTAGGCACTTTTTGAGTAAATCCTGCACTTGAATCATAAAAATGAACTTGATTCCCATCATCCCCTGCTTCAGTAAGTCTTAGCAAATCATCACCACCAACTGTAAATCTTGCATGGTCATCACTATGCTCATATATAACAGTATGTCCACCAATACCATCTAAATTTAATTTTCCACCAGATGCTACTGCTATATCATCACCTGCAACTATATCTCCTGTTGCAGTTACTAAACCACTAGAATCTATTGTTAATTCAGGTGTACCTAAAGTTCCTGAATTAGATATTACAAAAAGAGATGGGCTTTCAGAGCCATCATTCCCAATAGTCCAATGTGTTGTTGCAGCTTCCATAAATTTAATCTTAGCATCATATCCAGTATTAGCTGACAATGCCAATGTAGACTCAGAATCAACAATAGATCCATCGCCAGCATATAAATTAGAAGCAAGTAGTACTCCTTTAGCTAGTATTGACAATGATCCTGCTGTAGATGTAGTTTCCAAACTAACACCATCAGTCATCTTTATATCTGACATTGAGCCTAATACATATAAATCTCCTTCAATACTAAGGTCTTTACTGAAAGTAGTGTTTTCTGATACTCTCATTCCTTTAGCAGATAATTCAACAGGTGTGCTTATTCCATCTACCTGTAGTGGTTTTAAATGTTGATCTAAATTGCTTATTTCTACTGCTTTCATTTCTTAAATAAATCTAACCTTTTCTCAATATCTTCTTTATCCTTCTTAGTAAAGATTGGAGGATGAGAATCCTTTTCTAGTTTTAGAATACGATTCTCAAGCTCCAAAACTTTATGGTCAAGCTCGTTAGGCTCTTCAACATATTTCATTAACTTGAATAGTTTAAAGTTTTTAGATAATAAATTAATTATCTTATTTATAACGAGCTTCTGTAACATTAGTTATCTGACCGCAATCCTTTTATCAACCCTCTAACCATCGAGCCGAATATATTATCAATTAAATCAATAGCCCAAGGCTCTACCGTCTTATTCCAAGCCTTCTTAGTCCATTGCCACTTACTTAAACCGCAAGTCATCAAAGCACCTAATTTTTCAAATGATCCTTCAATAAATGCACATATCTTCTCATTTGGTATTTTTTTAAGTACAAACATTACGATACCACCACCACCTAATCCTAAACTCATTGTTAACCAATCCATATCATTCTCCTTTATTTAAATTTTCTAATTGTATAATTTTTCTTCTAAGACCTGAAACATCATTCTCAAGTCTTCTTATTTTTAAACCAAAGCTATTTAACTTAACATCTAATTCATCTCTCATCATCTTTAATATCTTTCTATCTTGTAAATTACTTCTTATCACTATCTTCCCATTTGCTTAAATCTAGCATCTGCAAAGGTCTTTCTATAACGTGGTCTTTTAACTTATCGTTCTGTATCTGAACTTTAGTACCACCTTTAACGAAAGGCTTTCCATTAGCCGTTCCTATATCATAACAAAAGAACGTACATTTCCAGAATCCACAGCGTATTACTCTTGCTGGGCGACCATCTAAAATAACAACATCATCAGTATTTAAATCTTTTCCTGCAAAAATCTTAATAGATTCTACAATAGATTCTATGGTTGATTTAAATAATAAAAGAGCAATCCCTGATACAAGTAGCCATGCCCAGTTTCCCAGAAATCCTTCTACTTGGCTCTGTAGCTGTTCTTCGTTCATTCATTACTTCATTAACTTATAAATTTTTAAACATATATATACAAATGTCGCCAACCCAACTAAAACCCTCACCACCATTGGCAACCATTCCATCCAAGTAACAACAATTCCACCTGCCCCTGCCGTTACTGTCCTTAAACTATCTATCATAAATGCTCCTAGAAAATATTGGAGGCGTTGTGCAATCTCGTTCGTCTGTATAATAAGGAGAGGCAAAACTTGAGGATGTATTATACGACCACCTTGAATATGGTTTCAGTTTTCTTGCTTTTTTTGGCTGATTTCGCATTGTACGCCTCCAAAGTTTTATCAATGTTATAACCTTTACAATCTACATTCTGCAAGTCTATTTTAATTCCATCTCGATTTCCGTTACTGTAAAATACATAACAATTCTGACTTGCCCTCCCACCGAGATTTAAAGCTTTTTCAGAGTAATCATTTGCACCTACCATACTTGAAGATCTTCCAAATGTATCTCCTACTCTAGCCGAATGAACGTGTCCAAATATAACATAATCAATTTGAGTGCCTTTCATAGCATATCTACCAATTATTTGATTGATAGACTTCTCAACTCCTGCACTTATTGCTCCGTGTCCGTGCAATAATAAAAGGTTTTGTCCTGCTACATTGATAACTATCTCAGATGGATCGCCATCTATAAAATGTACCTTTGATTCTTTAAAAAGATACCTTAAACAAGTAAATATAGTATAATCATAATTATCAGTAGCTACTGAATCAGACCAACCTAACTCTTTATTGGCACGCCCTTCGTTCCCAACCACATTCGCTACACTAACATTAAACTGTTTATTTAGGTCTAATATAACTTGCTGCAATATATCAACTGCTAAAAAGGTAGCTTTCGCCCTGTTAGAAGCCTGATTAAGTAATTCATCCAGCCTTCGGTCACTATTCATTAGGTCTCCAGTTAAAGCCACAACAACTTGGCTAACTTCATTTGTTTTGAAGTAAGCTGATGCCTTTCTTACGAAATATTGGCATCGTTGTGATGCTACTTTAAAATCATATCGATTATTCTGGAGTTCTACTAATTCATTAAAATGAACATCAC
>VTLG01000747.1_pt1 | contig 33588 bp, 51 predicted proteins | sample 4694571 | NCBI WGS metagenome assembly VTLG01 (sample SAMN12604809, study PRJNA352737) | marine metagenome | biome: ENVO:00000447; feature: ENVO:00000209|ENVO:00000569|ENVO:01000036; material: ENVO:00002151; isolation source: viral sequences binned using virsorter ...
ACAGTGAAGGAGATGAACCATCATATGTTGAATATCCTGAGTTGGATGTTAAGAGACTTGTTGCATCATCTGAAGAAGTAAATGAATATCTAGATGATTGGTTCAAACTTTGTGAAAAGAGTTTTCAAGAGACTAAAGGATCCTACATTACTTTGACAGGTCCTTTCCAGAATGTTGATGAAGATTATAGTAAGTTTAAAAAGAGTGCTCAGAAGGAAGTTAATTATCTTGTAAAAGAATTTGAGTGTAGAAAATCTGCAAGTGCATATGCTCGTGCTGCTACATCTCGTACTGGAGTTCTAGACACTACTAAGTTAAACACTTACAAATTCAATGAAGATCTTTTTAGGAAGGTAACCACTCTTCCTGATGGTAAGAATCATGGATTGATATTTGTTCTTGACTGGTCTGGATCAATGTCAGATGTTCTTTTAGATACAGTAAAACAACTTTATAACCTAATATGGTTCTGTAGGAAAGTTCAAATTCCTTTTGAAGTGTATGCTTTTACTAATGAGTGGAACTCTAGACACCAACATGAGACCCCTCTTACAGAACATCATGAGGAAAAAGAGTTCTGTATGAAGATTGAAAAAGATTTCTCTATGGTTAATTTCTTAAGTAGTAGTACAAAAAATTCTCAACTTGAGAAACAGATGTTGAATATCTTCAGACTTGCTACTTCAATGGATCATTTAGGAAGACAAAATTATTATGGATATCCTTACCAGTATCCAACTAGACTTTGTTTGTCTGGTACTCCATTGAATGAGGCTTTAGTTTCTCTTAATTCTATTATTCCAGATTTCAAAAAGAGAACTAAGGTTGAGAAGATTCAATGCATTACTCTTACAGATGGTGATGCACATCCTCTTAGATACAGTGCAATGTGTAAGACTAGGTATTGGGAAGAAGATGGTGAAACTTATCTAGGAGGAAGATGTTGTTCTAATGGAAAAACTTTCATTCGTGATAGAAAGACTGGTAAGACTTATTTTTGTAAGAGTGAGTATCATCAATTCACTGCTGCTGTATTGAATCAACTTAGAGATAGGTTCCCTTCTACAAATTTCATTGGTATTAGAGTACTTCCACCAAGAGATGCAAGTCATTTTATTAGAAGACATTGTGATTATGATTTCAATAAGACACAAGAAATGGTCAATTCTTGGAAGAAGAATAGATCTTTTGGTATCCCTAATGCAGGGTATCACACTTACTTTGGATTAGCTTCAAACAGTCTTAGTAATGATACTGAATTTGAAGTTAAAGAAGACGCTACTAAGGCACAGATCAAACGTGCTTTTGGTAAGAGTCTTAAAGGTAAGAAAATGAACAAGAGAGTTCTTGGTGAGTTTATTAGTTTAATCGCATAAACCACTTTAATAAGTGTCACAATCTACCCAGACAATGACACTTTTATCCTTTATAATGAATACATACAAACGAAATACAACATGACATTTGAAACTAAAGTGGATCCAAACACAGTTATTGACAACTTAAGAGATCTCTTTGGGGACAGTCTCACAGCGGCGGATGTACGTGGGTACTGTGCCTCGAACGGAATTAGTAGTTACCAATACTTTTGCACCAGATACTTGAATGAATTTAAGATTGGTCGTGGTAAGTGGAACTTGAAAACACGAAAGAAAGCAGTTGAACTAGAACAAACTTTCTCTGCTCCTTCTGCTGAGCCTGCACCAGTTGAAAAACAGAAGTTGATCCCAGATAAGGATCCTACTTATGTTAAGTTTGGAAATTTCTCTGATGTTAAGAAGATTATCCAATCGAAACAATTTTACCCTGCATTTATTACAGGACTTTCTGGTAATGGTAAGACCTTTAGTGTTGAACAGGCCTGTGCTCAATTGGGTAGGGAATTGATTCGTGTTAATATTACAATAGAAACAGATGAAGACGATCTTATTGGTGGGTTCCGCCTTGTTAATGGCGAGACGGTCTGGCATAATGGCCCAGTCGTTGAAGCACTCGAAAGGGGATGCATCTTACTTCTGGATGAAGTGGACCTTGCATCTAATAAGATACTTTGTCTTCAATCCATCCTCGAAGGAAAAGGTGTCTTCCTAAAGAAAACTGGTAGATTTGTATCACCTTCTAAGGGATTCAATATCATTGCTACTGCAAACACAAAGGGTAAAGGATCCGAGGACGGTAGATTTATTGGTACTAATGTACTGAATGAAGCTTTCCTTGAGAGATTCCCTGTTACTTTTGAACAACAGTATCCTTCAGTTGCTATAGAGAAGAAGATTCTTCAACAGTTATCTGATGATGATCAGTTCTGTCAGAAACTAGTTGATTGGGCAGACATCATTCGTAAGACATTCTATGATGGTGGAGTGGAAGAGATTGTTAGTACTCGTAGATTGGTACATATTATACGTGCCTATTCTATCTGGAAGAACAAGGAAAAGGCAATTGAAGTTTGTGTAAATCGTTTCGATGATGAAACAAAACAGGCTTTTCTTGACTTATATGATAAAGTAGATGCAGATGTAAATTTTGGAAACGAGGAGGAGAAACCAAGTGAAGGACTTGTGGAAGAATTACAAATCCCTTCTGTTTGAGACCTTTCCTGATCTTGCCCATGACTCAACATGGGCAGAGTGGGAATCTAAAGGAACCAGTTTAAAGGCAGATATCTTTAAGAATGATTGGTTCATTAAGTCTAGAGCAGTAGATATTTGGAGTAAGAGATCCAATATCTATAACAATATCATATATCCTAAGACAAGTGCTAAGGTTCCTACTGGAAGGTTACCTTGTTTTGGGATGGATCTCATGGGATTCACTGATAAGAAAGTCATTATTGTTTTTGACTTTCAACATCCTACAGAGAATTTTTTATTTGGTGTTGAGGGATTGCCTAAAGGAAGAGGTGATTATAGGTTCTTTGAGCCAGGCAATCATTTCTCAGAAAACATTTACATTCAATATTGTAAGGCAGATGAAGTTGATGAACATCTCGATATGTTTAAGAAATACTTGACTGCATATAAAACTATGGTAGAATGTAGTATGCCAACTGAAGAAGATACAACGGTGTATAATGACTTTGATAAGTACATGACTAAACTTGATCCTGTTGGTGGTTATCTTACTGGTATATTCGGTAAGGAGAAGGCAGAGTCACTTGTAAATGACTTTTTATTCTGCTATGGTTAATGCATGGGCACTAGCTGCTTCAATATTAGATGGAACATTTGATGAGGATTATCCTATTATGACTGATGATGACAAGAACCGAGTAACGCCACAAGAGAGTGATGAATACGATCCACCAAAAACAAAAAAAGATACTAGTCAGGATTTCTGGATAGGAGATGGATTCAGTGTAACTGGAAATCCAAATCCATCACCAGATACTATCCATATTGATACTAGTAATTATCAAAATGAAACTGTAACTATTACTGGTGGTGATGATGCAATACTTGCTGCTGATACAGTACAATTTGATCCGATAACTGGTACTGATTCATTAAGTTTTAGTACTGCTGAAGAGGGTGAAGAATGGGTAAAGGCTCATGGTGGATATGAATGGACTCCTGGCACTGCATGGCCACCTAATGATGAACCTGCTCCTTTTCCTGACGATCCTTTATCGGATAATGATGATCAAATTGCACATCATATTCCAACCACTCCAGAAGTTTTTGGTAATCAATATACAACTGAACAGTTAGAGAATGACAAAAAGTATCAAGAGGCAATGATGCCTGGCATTGAAGAAGAAAAACGTAAGTGGATTTACGAATCTCCTGATGGTGGAAAGACTGTCTATAGACATGAACTTGGAAAAGATCCATTAAAAAGGGAACTTGTTCCACAAGAAAATAATGCAAATAATATTGAGTTTAAGTATAATGAAGATGTAACTTTGAAAGAAGTTGAAGAGTATGTGAAGAGTACATACAAATCTCATTATGCTAATGATAACAAGACTCAGACTCTTGATCTCATTAATTCAATAGGCGATGCTGAGTCCTTCAGTAAAGCAAACGCCATTAAATATCTTTCTCGTTTTGGTAAGAAAGATGGAAAGTCAAAGTTTGACATTCTGAAGGCAATACACTACTGTATATTACTATACCACTTCTCTGGATTACATAATGACGACTAAAACCCCAATGAAATTATCTGATAGAACTGTTAATTTACTTCGTAATTTTTCAACAATTAATCAATCCATTCTGTTTAAACAGGGTACTAGACTTCGCACGATTAGTGTGATGAAGAATATCCTTGCAGAAGCGAATATTGATGAAGACTTTCCACAGGACTTTGGGGTATATGATCTTGGACAGTTTCTCAATTCTTTGAGTTTGTTTCAAGAACCAGAGTTAAATTTTACTGGAGAAAGTTTCGTCACGGTGAAGGAAGGTAAGCAAAGATCAAAATATTTCTTTGCGGATCCTAGTGTTATAGTTTCTCCACCAGATAAACAGTTGTCTCTTCCTTCAGTGGATGTTGAGTTCTCATTGACTAGTTCTCAATTAGACAGACTACTTAAGGCTGCAGCAGTTTATCATCTTACTGATTTATCAGTAGTTGGAAATGGTAAAGAGATTAAATTAAAAGTACATGATCGTAAGAATGATACTTCTAATGATTTCTCTATCATTGTTGGTGTAACTGATAAGGAATTTGAATTGCACTTTAAGGTTGAGAACATTAAAATTGTGCCTGGCACATATGAGGTTAAGATCTCTCGCAAACTTCTTGCGGAATTCAAAGCATCTGAATATGATTTGACTTATTATATTGCTCTTGAACCTGATCTTACTTGGAAAGACTAATGTGGTATGTTATAGGATGGACTATAGTTACACTATGGTTACTATCAAAATTGGGTGTATTTAAAAAATGACCAAACAACTTGACACTAAAGAATACATGGTAGATGGATGGGACAGAGGTCCAAGAGGATCTCATCCTTATAAAAGAGGATCCCTACATAACAAGATAGGCATGTGGATCATGTGGATCTTCTACATTATAGTAATCGCTCAAGTAACTTATGCCATATCAGTTATACCCTTTTGGCCTATAACTGCGATGTTATGTATTGGATTACTATTTGGTGCTTATGTTGTAATTACTGCAAAGAAAAATGGCCACTAAAACTAGAGAAGAATTAATTCGTGAGTATGCGGAATTTACCGCAGATAGAATGAGTGAAGATACACTCAAAAGAATAGCTGTTATTACTTTACTAGCTAATATTGATCCCAATAGTACTCTTGCGGATTGGGAAGATTATGTTGCAAGGATGGATCCAAATATGGAAAGTGAAGATCTTTTGCAAATGATTCAACCTCATGTTATAATGACTAAACCAGTTCAAGCGAGGGCATCTGATTAAAATTTGGAGGGTATGGAAGTATGCCTTGGGAAGTTTCGAGGATACTAAAACTGCAAAGTACGATAATGCAGTCTGTGTTATTCGTAGTTTTATCTTTGTCAGTTATCTTGTTACTAATTGTTTTATTATTGGTGGTGTAATTCGTCATTGGAACCCACCACAACCTACTATTGATTATGAGAGATGAATTTCTTTGGGTTGAAAAATATAGACCCAAGACAATTGATGATTGTATTCTTCCTGAGAGTACAAAGAAAAGTTTTAATGACTTTTTGGAAGCAGGTGAGATCCCAAATCTATTGTTATCAGGTCCGCCAGGCATAGGTAAGACCACAGTTGCGAAAGCATTGTGTGAGGAATTGGGTTGTGATTATTATGTTATTAATGGATCCGATGAAGGTAGGTTCTTAGATACTGTAAGGAATCAGGCAAAGAACTTTGCTTCCACAGTATCTCTTATGGATAGTGATGCTAAACATAAGGTAATAATTATAGATGAGGCCGACAATACAACCCATGACGTACAACTCCTCCTCAGAGCAAACATCGAATCGTTCTATAAGAACTGTAGGTTTATCTTCACATGTAACTTCAAGAATAGAATCATTGAACCCCTCCATTCGAGATGCTCCGTCATTGAGTTTGGAATCTCAAGAAAAGATAAACCACAAATCGCAGGTCAATTCTTCGGAAGACTTAATACCATCTTGGACAACGAGCGGGTTGAAGCTGATAAGAAAGTCCTCGCAGAACTCATCAATAAGCACTTCCCAGATTGGAGAAGAGTCTTAAATGAATGTCAAAGACATGCAGTTGGTGGTAAGATTGATTCATCTATTCTCGCTAGTTTCTCGGATGTTAACATAAATGATCTCGTTAAAAACCTCAAAGAAAAGAAGTTTCCAGAAGTACGTAAATGGTGTGTCAATAATCTGGACAATGATCCTGCTGTACTTCTTAGGCGTTTGTACGATGCTCTTCTTTTATCCCTTGAAGGCCCTAGCATTGCTGCTGCTGTCCTCATTATTGCTAAGTATCAGTATCAAATTGCCTTTGTGGCGGATCAGGAGATCAATCTCCTCGCTTGCCTCACGGAAATAATGGTGGAGTGTGAATTTAAATGAAAGTTATGAAAAAGAAACAAAGACACCAAGTTAAGTCTAGGTGGTATTATATCTTCTGGGGTACTGCTACCGTTGCAGTATGTGCTGGACAGATAATTGTAGGAAGTGGTTTTCGTAGAATGGCGGATAGTCTAGACAACGTATTAGATGCTCCTATAATTATTGATTTTGGAATTCCTCGTACAGGCAGACCTCATCTTATGCCAGTACCAGATGTGTGGGAAGAAGATGGTATGTGGCATCCTACTGATCCACCAAAGAGGATTTATTGATGCAACTGTCTCCATCTGATGCCACTTATGCAGCAGATAAATTTATTGATTACTTCTCTAATACTGGAAGGATAGATGAATATTTGCGTACCGTCAAACTAGATCGTATATCTGATCAACCCATGTCACTGCCTGGGTTTGGACCAGAAGATGATTTGTTTGACGATTTTAATATGCATCCAGAAGACATGGATATTAAAATCTATAATGCAGGGGATAAGGGTGGATTCAGTAATGAGTATTTTAATGAGAGACTACAGATTACTATGTCTCATGCCTTTGAGAGTTCTATTCCTGGCAAATCATTAAAGTGGATAGTGAAAGAAGGTAATACGGATAAGACTATTGGGTTCATAAGGTTCGGTTCTCCTACCATCAATTCTAAACCAAGGAATGATTGGTTGGGTGACACGCCAGAATTGGGTCGGTTTAACCGCCATGCAATCATGGGGTTTATTATTGTACCTACTCAACCGTTCGGTTTCAACTACCTTGGTGGAAAACTGTTAGCTATGTTGTGTTGTTCTCATGACGCAAGAGAACAATTGAATAAGAAATATAACGCAGATATATGTTTGTTTGAGACTACATCTCTCTATGGATCAACCAAGTCATCCTCTCAATATGATGGGTTAAAACCTTATATGAGGTACAAGGGACTGACTGTAAGTGACTTTACTCCTCTTCTCCATGACAGAATTTTCCATGATTTAAACAAGTGGTTTATAGCAAGGAATAATGATAAATTATTGGTAAAAGAAGATGCTTCCAGTAGGAAGTTAAAGACTCAATCTAAGATGATATCCATCATCAAGAAGTCTCTTACTTCTGATTCTAAATTGACTGATTTTGCTACCGCTATTAAGGATGCGAAGAATCTAACAGAACAAAAACGATTCTATATGTCCTCCTATGGTTTCAAAAATTCTAGAGAAGTTATTCTTGGAACTCAAGATAAACTCATTGAAGCTGAGAACTATGATAGGTTCTCTGTTGATTCGATAGTTGATTGGTGGAAAAGGAAGGCTTCTAGAAGGTTCGAGAACCTCAAAGAAGAGGGAAGACTTAGAACAAAGTTAGAAACTTGGAACACTAACCCCGATGAAATTGACATAATACGATGAACTACAAAGATTCTGGTGTGGATATTGAGGCAGGAAATGAATTTGTAGAACGATTAAAAAAGAAAGCTCCTTACATTGGAGGATTCAATGGTATGATAAAGGTTCCTGTAGGATATGAGGAACCTGTTTTAGTATCTGGTGCTGATGGTGTTGGTACAAAAATTAATATGGCTTCTATCTCTGGTGATTGGTCGACCATAGGTATCGATCTTGTTGCCATGTGTGTTAATGATATTATCACTTGTGGTGCTAAACCATTATATTTTTTAGATTATATTTCTACTAAGAAGATAGATGGTAGATTGGATAAGATAATGGATGGTATAGTTAAGGGATGTGAGATAGCAGCTATAGATCTTTTGGGTGGAGAGACTGCTGAACATGGTAGGTTTGCTAATGATATTGATCTTGCAGGGTTTTGTACAGGTATAGTAGAAAAGGGTGAAATGTTAGATGGTAGGATGATAAAGCCTGGAGATCAGATTATAGGGTTTGCTAGTAGTGGATTGCATAGTAATGGATATAGTTTGATTAATGATATGTTATGGAGACATAAGATTTTCTATGCTGATTATCCTGAGTTACTTACACCAACTACTATCTACTCTCCTATGATTCAACAGTTATTAGATGAGGTTCCTATCTTAGGAATGGCTCATATTACTGGTGGTGGATTGGTTGAGAATGTACCAAGATGTTTGCCAAAAGGACTGAAAGCAAATATTAATTATGATTCTTGGCCGTTACCAAAGATCTTTAGTGACATCATGCTTGCAGGTGAAATACCAGAAGAAGAGATGAAGAGAGTCTTTAATCTTGGTATTGGGTTTTGTATAATTATACCTCCTGACATTGATATACATACTACAATTCCTTCATGGGTTATCGGAGAAGTCTATGAGTAAGATTGATACGCAAGGTATGGGTGGCCCAGTTGATCCAAATTATAAACCAACTGGAAAACCTCAAGAACATAAACCTGCCATTATTACACCTAGAAGATTATTTACCGATACTTATGCTAAGGAGTTGAAGATATTAATTAATGAAGTATTAGATGAAAGGGAAGGTAAGTTTGATTACGTATCGTATTTTGATACAAAACAATTCCAGTATCGTGTTGGGGAAGAGGAGCCACCTTACAAACCATGAGTGAATTTCATATTGATATTGATAAGGCATTAGAAAATGCCAAGAAGAATGATCTTTCTACTGATTGGTCACCTCATTATCCTGAAGGTTTAGAATCAGTTCGCAAGTCAGTTGATAACTGTGTTAATCTTGCAGGTTTGGATAAGAAGTTGATGGAAGAATTACTTAAGGGTGAATGGAATGTATATGAGACACTTAATTCAGTAGGTAGATCTTCTAAGAAAATTGTTATTGAATATGATATTAAAACTAAAAAGGAGGAGAAATGAGATTAGGTGTTATGTGTTCTGGTAACGGAACCAACTTCGAGAACATAGTTACCAATCCCAATTGTAATAAACATGAAGTTGTGTTGATGATACACAACACTAAACAATGTGGTGCTATTGCAAGAGCAGCGAAATGGGGTATCCCTCATGTAAGAGTTCCCCATAAAGATGAAGATCAAATGATAGAACTCTTTAAAGCATGGAGAGTAGATCTTATAATTCTTGCTGGATATATGAGGGTATTAAAGAACCCTGATGCGTTCCCTTGTCCTATTATTAATGTTCATCCATCATTACTTCCAAAGTATAAAGGATTACACGCTGTAGAACAGGCGTTAAATAGTGGTGATGATGTTACAGGATGTACCGTACATTATGTGACAAAAGAGTTAGACTCTGGTAGAATAATAATACAACAAGAAGTTCCGATTCAACCTGAAGATGACATCAACTCTCTTACAAAGGCTATCCAAAGAGCCGAATATTCAATCTTACCTGAGGCAATTAGACATGTTAAGCACCAAATACAGACTCCAGCTCACTGATATATGTTGTCGTATGATAACTACAGATGGAGTTCCAGTCACCTTAGATGAAAGAATCTGGATGAATAAGTTATGTGATAAGAATCCATCTGCTAAGAGTATTGTAGAGTCCTTATTATGTCCTGATTATATCCCACATGATTATGAAACGTGAAGAATTTATTCAGAAGATTCCTAATTGGGAGTCTGAGTATTTCTCTATGAATAAGAATCTTACTGATAGAGAGAAAGAAATCCTTAAGGGTGATCCAATAAGGTCGCACGAAGGTATGATGTATGGTAGAATGTATGCTGACTGGAAGGTTAAAATAGGTTATGAGAATGAATGATCAAACCAAATTAGTTTTTGCTCTGGAACATGTAGCTCATATACATGATCTAATCAAAGATAATGAATGGGAAGAATATTTGAAAGGTAACTTAGTTACTATAGAATACGAACTTGAAAGACAATTAAGCAACCTCCAATACAATCGTAAAAATGCCAGAACTAAAAGATTATCTAGACTCGATATACTTGACTAAGAAGGATCTTTCAGAAGAAGATCCTGACGCTTGCAAGAAGTATCCTGCCTTTATTATCAACAAATGTTGTTCAGCACATATTGATTGTATTATGTTCGCCAATGAGATGAACCTCCATCATCACTTGGATAAGGACATGCAATATTCGTTTTATCTAAATACGCTTAGGAAAAAGAAGCGTTTCTCGCCCTGGCTCCGAAAAGATAAGATCAAGAATCTTGATGTTGTCAAATCATACTATGGTTATAGTAATGAAAAAGCAATGCAGGCTTTGAAAATCTTAGATAAATCTCAATTGGATTACATTAAAAATAAACTTGACGTTGGAGGTACAAGATGACTGCTGCAGAGCCTGAGGTGAATTGGTCAGCCGATCAGATGATAGAAGTCACTCTGAATGAGCCAGATGATTTTCTTAAAGTAAGAGAAACTCTCACAAGAATTGGGGTAGCATCCCGTAAAGAAAAGAAGATATATCAATCATGCCATATCTTGCATAAGCAAGGAAGATATTTTATTGTACATTTCAAAGAGTTGTTTGCTCTTGATGGTAAGCACGCAAATTTAACTTTGAATGATATACAACGCAGAAATAGAATTATTAATTTATTATCTGACTGGGGATTGATTTCTATTAATAAACCAGAATCTATATCTGATGTAGCTCCATTGAATCAGATTAAAGTTTTATCCTATAAAGATAAAGGTGATTGGACTCTTGAGACCAAATATAATATAGGTAAGAAGAAAAAGGTTGAACAAACCGCATAAATTTTGGGGGTTTATACGACCCCCTTTTTTAATGGTTTATGTTTAAATAGTAGTGTCGCCGTAAGGGACATCAAAACACAAACTCGCTTAACAAGGAGCTACTATCATGAACAGCCTAACAAGGTATCATGCTGCAAATCTTCCAGAACTATTCGATAAGATTACGAAGAACAGCATAGGAATGGATGACTATCTCAATCAATTTTGGGAAGGTACAACCACTTCAAATTATCCACCATACAATCTGATCAACATTAACAATGTTGAATCAAGACTAGAGATTGCCCTCGCTGGATTTAAAAAATCAGAAGTGAAAGTCTATACAGAATATGGCAAACTAGTTGTTGAAGGCAAGAAAGAGGAAAAGGATGAGAGTGACTATGCCCATAGAGGTGTTGCTCAAAGAAACTTTACGAGATCATGGACTTTATCAGACGAAACAGAAGTAAGGTCAGTGACCTTTGAGGATGGACTTCTGACTGTCGATCTAGGTAAAGTGGTTCCAGATCACCATGCTCGTAAAGACTTCCTCTAGAGTTGCAACTTAGAGGATAGTATGTTATAATAAAGGGGTCTTTAGGGATCCCTTTTTTATTATGTTTCCATCCATCCTTTCCGAGGTGGTAGAGTATCTCAATACTCTTACGATTCAAGTTAGTGAGTCTCATGAGGATGGTAGGGTCAATAGTATTGATGATGAAGACACTATTATTGACCTCCTCATTCAGAAGTACGGTGAAGAGAATATAGAGAAACCTCCTGCCAGATGTTGGTGGGATGTAAAGATCTTTGGTCACCCTATTAATATTAAGTCTTCTAAGTTTGGAAGTGCAGCAGATAATTTTTCATCCAAAGCAGCGATACTATATGCTTTGACTTCTATTCCAGAAGATGAAGTTACATGTAGTTCATGGAAAAGTTTTCAAGAGAAGTTAAGATATCATTCCTCACAACAGGAACCGAGAGATTATTATATTCTTGTTTTGAATAAGGTAACTGGAGTCGTTTATCTTCAGGGTCTTAAATCATTAAACAAACTAACCTCCAATGGAAACAATCTTCCTTTCCAAATCAAATGGAAGGATAATGTATTTCCAGTTGAAAGGACTTGGAATGAAGCATATGATTTTTTAATAGAATCATATAAAGATTCAGTAACTAAAAAGATCTCAGCACATAATGGATACGAAAATTTATAAAGGCGACTGTCTGGAACTCATGAAGGAGATTCCAAATGAGTCTATTGATTTAATTTGTTGTGATCCTCCTTATGGAACTACATCAATTAAATGGGATTCTGTTCTAGATTTTAATAAGATGTGGGAACAGTATGATCGTATCATTAAGCCCAAAGGTGTAATGTGTTTGTTTGGTTCTCAACCATTTTCTGCACAACTTATATGTTCTAAATTAGAATGGTTTAGATATGAGTTAGTGTGGAATAAGAATAAGTGTGGTAGCCCTGGCTTGGCCAAGAAGAGACCAATGAAGACTCATGAAAATATACTAATCTTTTATAAGAACGCAGGTGGAACATACAATCCACAGATGACCGAAGGGAAGCCTTTTAAACGTAAGAGTAAAAATAAAAAAGGGTATGTTGGTAAGAAGAATGATCATGGTTATGGATTGAAACCTCGTAAGGAGTTTGAGAATAAAGGAACACGTTATCCTAAATCAATTCTTAATATATCAAGAGACTTCTCTGCACAACAACAAGTACATCCAACACAGAAACCAGTACCATTAATGGAGTGGTTAATTAAAACCTATTCTAATGAAGGTGAGACTGTACTAGATAACTGTATGGGATCGGGACCTACTGGTGTTGCTGCCGTTAAACTTAATAGAAACTTCATCGGTATGGAATTTGATGAAGAGTATTTTAAGATATGTCAAGAAAGAATTCCTATTGATCTTTACTCTATTTGAATGGATATAAGAAACCATCAATTGGGTTACCATGAGTTGCCTGGATTAACCGCACCATTTGAGCCATTAGTATATCAGTGTCCATATCAAGAACAGATTGAAGAGATACTTTTTAATTGGATTGATAGTACTGCAAAGAAGAAAGTCAATGGTGGAGCTCGTAAGACAAAGTTTTATACAGGTAATGATAGACCTCTTAAAGCCCATGATATATTATTTGATTGGATAGAGAGTGTGATGATAGATGCTGTTGAACAATTTTCCAAATATACTAATTCTGCGTATAATGAGAGTCCAGAAGATACTAAGAAATTTAAGTTAGCTGATTGGTGGGGTATGATGTATGATGAGGGTGGAGGAACAGTACTTCATAACCATTTTCCATACAGTATATCCTTTGGATATTATCTTTCTGCTCCAGAAGGTAGTTCTCCTCTAGTCATAGAGGATCAGGAGATTCAGGTTACAGAAGGTAGATTAATTTTGTTTGGTGGTCATCAGTCTCATGAGGTGCCAGAATCTAAGGTGTCAGGACGTTGTATGATTGCTGGGAATATTTCTTACATTGGGGTTGACAGGTAAATCCATATCCGTTATAATATATTTGTTGAGACGACGGTTTCAACGGGGAGTGACTGAATAATCTTTCTGGCATATAGCTGGATAAGGTGATGAGACACAGGTGGTGCTGCACCGAAAGGTGAATCGACTTACCAGTCGGGTCTCAGGCAAGGATGTAAAATTTACTACTGTAGTAATGCCCGTCCTTTATTGGTAATACAGAAATCCAATCTCCCACCCCACTCAAGCGGGTGTCGTATATTAGTATTACTGCTGGTTTCCAACCAGAAGAAGGTGGGGCAGTACCATCCATCCGCTTTATACATAATGATACAATGAATGATACAGTTCTATTAGAGAGAATCGCAAAATCCCTTGAGAAGATTGCAAGTGAGGGATTACATATCACTATAGATCATGGTCACATTGAACATATAGATCATGTTGATCATATTGATGCTATAGATCATACTCATATTGATGACATTGGAGAGATCCACGGTGATGTTATTACCCATCCTAAGAAGTTTTAGTAATGTCAGTAAAACTTGTTCTATTAAAATCTAATGAAGAAGTAATTGCAGATGTGCAAGAACTTGTAGATGAGAATCAGAAAGTAATGTTCATGGTTCTTACAAATGCATATTGTTGTAAGTTAATTGAAGCACCTCAAATGCTGACAGAAGGTAAGGAGGAAAAGGATGCTCAATATAGTGTTCAGTATTATCCTTGGATGCCTTTATCCGCAGAAAAAAGAATTTCAATAGACCCTACTTGGGTTGTTGCAGTAACAGAACCATGTGAGATGGTTAAAACATCTTACCTAGACAGGATGAAACAGGAAAATGGAACAGGAAATTAAAATACTGGTACTTGTCAATGAGGTTCTTCTCATTGCTCAGGTAGAAGAAGTAGCTGCATTGGATATGGGAGATCCTAATTGTAAATTGATTGCTCCCTATACAGTGAATCCTCTTAACGGAGATTTACATCCTTGGTTAAGTGAAGTTACAGATGACACCGAAGTTATGATGGCTAGTGATAAAATATTAACATTGGTCGAACCACATAAAGCATTAGTTGATTCGTATTTAAAACTGGCAATTACAGAATGAGATTCTACACTAACGTTTATCAGATAGGTAACAGTATTCTGGTAAGAGGTTATGAGAATGGTAAGAGTTTTAGTGATAGGGAAGAGTTTAAACCAACCTTCTATGTTCCTACTAAAAAGAGATCCAAATGGAAGACTCTTGATGGACAAAGAGTAGAACCAGTTCAGCCTGGAACAATTAGAGATTGTAGAGAGTTCTTGGATAAGTATTCAACTGTCCAAGGATTTTATGTTCATGGGTATGAAAGATATGTGCATCAATATATTTCAGAGAAGTATCCAGAACCAGAAATAAAGTTTGATATTGAGAAGATTAAATTAGTAACAATTGACATTGAGGTTGCTGCTGAGGGTGGTTTCCCTGATGTCTTTAATTGTGCAGAACAATTACTTCTTATTACAATTCAAGATTATAATACTAAACAGATTATAACTTGGGGAACAAAACCATATACAACAAATAATAAAAAGAATCATCGTTATATTGACTGCCATAACGAGGAAGGATTGATACATGAATTCCTAACTTGGTGGCAAAACAATACGCCTGAGGTTGTTACAGGGTGGAACTGCGAACTGTATGATATACCATACTTGATCGGTAGGGTTGATAGACTTATGGGTGAGAAAATGGCAAAGAAATTCTCACCTTGGGGTATTATTAGGAAGAAAGAAATTACCATTCAAGGTAGAGATAATATCTCATATGATCTTGCAGGTATATCAGTTATTGATTATCTTGATCTCTATAAAAAATCCCCTGCAACTTCCAATCAAGAGTCATATAGATTGGATCATATTGCTATGATGGAACTTGGTCAGAACAAGTTAGACCATAGTGAGTTTGATACTTTCAGAGAGTTCTATACTAAGAATTGGCAGAAGTTTGTAGATTATAATATTGTTGACGTTGAACTGGTAGATAGACTTGAGGATAAGTTGAAACTTATTGACTTGACATTTACTCGTGCTTTTGACGCAAAGATTAATTTTACTGATGTTGCATTTCAAGTACGTTGTTGGGATGCAATCATATACAATTATTTGAAGAAGAAAAATATTGTTGTACCACAGAAGGAACGTAATCAGAAAGATGAGAAGTATGCTGGTGCATATGTAAAGGAACCTAAGCCTGGAGTATATGATTGGGTAGTATCTTTTGATTTGAACTCACTGTATCCACATTTGATTATGCAGTACAACATCTCACCAGAGACACTACTGGATAGGAAACATCCTAGTGCAACTGTTGAGAAAGTATTAAATGAGGAGATTACTATTGATGGAGATTTCTCAGTTTGTGCGAATGGAGCGCAATTTAGGAAGGATGTTCGTGGCTTCTTGCCTGAACTCATGGAAAAGATGTACAACGAGAGGGTCATCTTCAAGAAGAGAATGCTTAAGGCAAAACAAAAGTATGAGAAGACCCAGACAAAGGATCTTGAGAATGAGATCTCAAGATGTAACAATGTCCAGATGGCAAAGAAGATCGCTCTCAATAGTGCTTATGGTGCTATCGGGAATCAGTATTTCAGGTACTATAAACTTGCTAATGCTGAAGCCATTACCCTTTCTGGTCAAGTATCTATTCGTTGGATAGAGAATAAGATCAACCAGAAGATGAATAAAATTTTAAAAACTGAGGAGAAAGATTATGTTATTGCTTCTGATACCGATAGTATTTACTTGCATATGGGTGATTTGGTTGAAGCTGTATACAAGGGGAGAGAGAAAACTACTGAGGGCGTTGTTGGGTTCCTTAACAAGGTCTGTGAAGTGGAACTTGAGCCGTATATTGAAAGTTCTTACCAAGAATTGGCCGACTACGTTAATGCCTACGACCAAAAAATGATAATGAAAAGGGAGAACATTGCCGATAGAGGTATATGGACTGCCAAGAAAAGATATATTTTAAACGTATGGGATAGTGAAGGTGTCCGTTATGAGAAAGCTAAACTTAAGATCATGGGTATTGAGGCAATTAAAACTTCAACCCCTGCACCATGTCGTAAGTATTTGAAGGATGCCTTTGGTCTATTGATGTCTGGTACAGAAGATGAGGTTATAGATTACATTGAAAGTTGTAGGACAGCTTTTTATAATCTTCCTCCAGAGGAAGTTGCCTTCCCTAGATCAGTTAGTCAGATTGATAAATGGAAGTCTTCATCTAGCATGTATAATAAAGGTTGTCCTATACACGTTCGTGGTGCTATTCTTTATAATCATTGGACTAAAAAGAAGAAGATAACTAATAAGTATGCTGCCATTCAGAGTGGTGAGAAGATTAAGTTTTGTTATTTGAAAACTCCTAATTGGATGCATGAAAATGTGATATCATTTATTCAAGATTTCCCAACAGAATTGGATCTTAATAAGTATGTTGATTATGAGTTACAATTTAATAAGTCTTTTATGGAACCTATTAAAGTTATACTAGACTGTATTGGTTGGGAAACAGAACGTAAAAATACATTAGATTCATTCTTTGCATGAGTAAGTTTATTGTTATGTGGAGTGAGACTGGCATCTACTCTGAAAAAAATATGAAGATCTTTGAGTCAAGAGATCCTGCTCAATGGTTTGCAAAAGATATACAAAGGGTGTATAATTATGTTAAAATATATGTAGCACGACAAGGGGACTTTGATGACTAAGAAAAGAATAGTTACCTTAGTTACTGGAGGATTTGATCCACTTCATAGTGGCCACATTGCTTTATTTGAAAAAGCAAGAGACTTAACAAATTATCTGGTAGTTGGAATCAATACTGAGGAATGGCTAACACGTAAGAAAGGACAATACTTCTTACCTTGGAAGGAACGTGCGGAGATAATTCGACATCTTGATATTGTTGATGCCGTGATTACTGTAGAGGATGATGATCAAGGTTCTGCTTGTCATGCAATAGAAAAATGTTTAGAGATTGCTGACACAGTTGTTTTCTGTAATGGTGGTGATAGAACCAGTGGTAACATACCAGAATTGGAAAGGTTTAAGGATGATCCACGAGTAGAATTTGAATTCGGTATCGGTGGTACTGATAAGATGAACAGTAGTTCATGGTTGTTGCATAACTATTTCGAGAGGCAACGTAAGATTGTAGGGATCTAATGAATTGTTGGCATTGTAATACAGAATTAATCTGGGGTGCAGACTTTAGTGGAGAGGATTATGGTTGTGAAGATGTTTATTCTATCGTCACCAATCTTTCATGTCCCAAGTGTGAATCTTTCGTAGAAGTTTATTATCCGAAAGATGCCTGAAGAAGTGCAATGGGGAGAATTAACATTACCAAATACTCCTTTATTCAGAACAACTTTACCAAAACATATTATTGATTATGTTTGGGAGTGTGTTGAAGATGCTAAGGAGAAAGATGTAAGTTGGAATCATAATCTTGCAGGGCACATTTCTAAAAGTTTAGAGATGTATGATACTAAAGGTACATTTTGGGATGAAGTAATGTATCCTATTACTTCTCATATTATTGATAATGTTCATGGTAAATGGTTACCAGATTTAGATCATACTGTTAGAGTTACTCCTTTTTTAAGATGGTGGGTTAATTTTTCAAAACAGACAGAGTTTAATCCTCTTCATGCTCATTCTGGTTGTTTATCATTTGCTTTGTGGTTAAAGATTCCTACTCATTGGAAGGATCAACATAAACTTCCATTCTGTCATTCAACTGGTACTCCAGCTGCTTCTGGTTTTATGTTTACCTATTCTGATATTCTTGGAAATCATTGTGAATATCCTATTCACATGAGTCCAGAGATGGAAAATCAGATGGTAGTATTTCCAGCATCACTTAATCATCAGGTTTATCCTTTTTATGAATGTGATGAAGAGAGGATCTCTGTAGCTGGTAATGTATTATGGAAAGTCAATAATAATTGACATACTGATTGTTTTATCTTATACTATGATTATGGATTTACCTCTAAATAAAGTTGAGTTTGATTACATTGTTACTACCTTGTGGAAGTGTCGTGGTAGTGAGAAACAATGTACAGACTTGTATGATAAATTGAAATTAGTTAAGGAAGTTATGGATGAAAATCCAGACGGTCCTTATAAAAAGATACTCCGTGAAAAATATAACATGACTGTGTAATGGATTTTTTAAAAGAGATAGTAAAAGAAATCGGGGATGACTACACCAGACTCGCAGCAGACATCGACGGATCAGAACGATTCGTCGACACAGGTTCGTACATCTTTAACGGACTGGTTAGTGGCTCCCTTTTTGGTGGTGTATCTGCTAATAAGATTACTGCCATTGCTGGTGAGTCTAGTACTGGGAAGACTTTTTTCTCGCTCGCTGTGGTTAAAAACTTCCTCGATACTAATCCTGATGCTTATTGTCTTTATTTCGATACTGAAGCCGCAGTTAATAAGCCATTACTGGAGTCTCGTGGAATCGATCTTAAAAGATTAGTAGTAATTAACGTAGTTACAATTGAAGAGTTCCGTACTAAGGCACTTAAGGCTGTAGATATATACTTAAAGAAGGATGAAGAGGAACGCAAACCTTGTATGTTTGTGTTAGACTCTCTGGGTATGCTATCAACGGAAAAGGAAATAACCGATGCGTTGAATGATAAGCAGGTAAGGGATATGACCAAATCCCAACTTGTTAAGGGAGCATTTAGAATGCTTACTTTGAAATTAGGTCAAGCAAACATTCCACTCATAGTTACAAATCACACCTACGATGTTATCGGCAGTTATGTCCCTACTAAAGAAATGGGAGGCGGCTCTGGGCTCAAGTATGCCGCAAGTACAATCATTTATCTCAGCAAAAAAAAGGAAAAGGATCAGGGGGAAGTTGTTGGAAACCTTATCAAAGCTAAGACGGCCAAATCTCGACTCTCCAAAGAAAATCAAGAAGTAACTATTCGTTTGTACTTTGATGAACGTGGTCTGGATAGATATTATGGACTCTTAGAGTTAGGAGAGATTGGCGGTCTCTGGCAAAACAAAGCGGGACGGTATGAAATCAATGGAAAAAAAGTCTTCGCAAAACAAATCTTGGCGGCCCCAGAGGAATACTTTACGGACGATGTTATGGCAAGGTTGGAAGAGACTGCACGAACAACCTTTAGCTATGGATAGATTCATCAAAACTTCAGAAGTCTTTGATGATAATACCTGTAAAAGTTTAATAGGAATTTATGAAAGTTCCGCAAATAAATTTAGAGTAGAGAATACTGGAGTACCAACTTTCACTCAGGTTAATGTTAATGCTGAGGGTAAGTATGGTAAGTTTGTTCAGGTACTTTGTTATAAGTTTTTAGAAGTAGTAAAGGAATATAAGAAAGAATTACCAGAATTTACAGAGTGGTTTCCTGATAAAGTATTCTTTGAGGAGATGCGTATTAAAAAGTATGAACCTTCTTCTGATGATAGATTTGATATCCATGTGGATGTTCAGGATCATCAGACTTCAAAGAGGTATCTTGCTTTTTTAACTTATCTTAATGATGATTTCTTTGGAGGAGAAACTGATTTTCCTTACAATAAATTGACAGTAAGACCTAAAACTGGTACAGTATTAGTGTTCCCACCCACATGGCAGTATCCTCATAGGGGATTACCTGTCAAAAAGGGGGAACCAAAATATATTATGAGCACATACTTGCACTATAGTTGATGGAATCAGTTGAGAATACGGTACTGAGGAACCTCATTCTTAATGAGGAATATAACAGGAAAGTTTTACCGTTCATAAAACCTGAGTATTTTGATAACCAACATGAGAAAGTAATATTTGAAGAGACTGCTAAGTTTATTGTTGAGTATGATAGATGTCCTACACAGGAGATCATATCTATTGAATGTGAAAAGAGAAAGGATATTAATGATGAAACATTTAAAAGTATTACAACTTATCTTAAGGACTTAGATACTTCTGTTACTTCAGATGATTGGTTAGTTGATACTACAGAGAAGTGGTGTAAGGAACGTGCCATATATTTGGCACTAGTTGAAAGTATTTCTATTGCAGATGGACATGATATTAAGAAAGGTGTTGATGCCATTCCTTCTATCCTGTCTGATGCATTATCTGTAGGATTTGATAATCACGTTGGTCATGATTACCTTGGAGACTATTCGGAAAGATATGATTTCTATCATACCAAAGAGGATAGAGTTGAGTTTGATCTCGAATTTTTCAACAAGATTACGAAGGGTGGGATTCCGAACAAGACACTTAACATTGCTTTGGCTGGCACTGGTGTTGGTAAATCTTTGTTTATGTGTCATGTCGCAAGTTCAGTTCTTCTACAAGGAAAGAACGTACTATACATTACCCTTGAGATGGCTGAGGAGAAGATTGCGGAGAGAGTGGATGCTAATCTATTGAACATACCTGTTCAACAATTGACAGATCTTCCTCGTATAATGTTCGAGAATAAAGTTAGTTCTCTTGCCAAGAAGACACAAGGATCTTTAATTATAAAAGAGTATCCTACTGCATCAGCACATTCGGGACATTTTAAAACATTATTAAATGAACTGGCATTGAAAAAGTCATTCAAACCTGATATAATATTCATAGATTATCTTAATATATGTGCCTCATCAAGATATAGAGCAAACAGTAATGTCAATTCCTATTCATACATCAAAGCAATCGCAGAAGAACTACGGGGTCTCGCAGTTGAGGCGAACGTTCCGATTGTATCTGCCACTCAAACTACTCGTAGCGGGTTTGGTAATAGTGATGTTGATCTCACTGACACCTCTGAATCTTTTGGACTCCCTGCTACTGCTGACCTTATGTTTGCCCTTATTTCTACAGAAGAGTTGGAAGAGTTAAATCAAATTATGGTAAAACAATTGAAGAATAGATATAATGATCCTACAGTTAATAAGAGATTTGTTATTGGTATTGATCGTGCAAAGATGAAACTATATGATTGTGACCAAAATGCACAAGATGATATTGTTGACAGTGGTCAAGAAGAAGAGTATAATAATGAGAAGGAAACTAAGAAAAGTAAATTTGCTGGATTGAATTTCTAATTATGACTGTAGACTTTGAACAATATGAGAAGTTTGTAGATGCTGTCACATCCGATAGTTCTAAAGATTTTGTCGCTCTTGCTGACCGTATGGTTGAGCTTGACAGAGAAGGTGCCAATATTGAACGTCTTACCACTGCTGGCGTTGGGCTTGCTGCTGAGTCTGGTGAGTTTCTTGAGATTGTTAAGAAGATGGTCTTTCAAGGTAAACCTTGGAACGACGCAAACCGAGAGCATCTTATTATTGAGTTGGGTGATGTTATGTGGTACGTAGCACAAGCTTGTATGGCATTAGGAGTATCCTTTGAGGATGTTATCAAAGGTAATGTGAAGAAACTAGAGAAGAGATATCCATCTGGTAGTTTCGATATATTTTATTCAGAGAATAGACAAGACGGAGATCTGTGAAAAAGATATGTATCTTAGGTGGAGGGACTGCTGGGTTTTGTACCGCAGCAGTTCTTTCACGTTGGGTAAAGAATAATAATTTAGATATTGAAATAACATGTGTTTATTCATCTTCTATTGGAAGTATTGGTGTAGGTGAATCAACTCAACTTGCTATAAATGATATATTTCAGTTCCTTAGATTAAGTGATAAGGACTGGATGCCACAATGTAGCGCAACTTATAAAAGTAATATTAGATTTGAGGGGTGGTCTGATGAAGTATTCTATTATCCTTTTGGAGATCTTTCTGGTAACGATGTATCTGATTTCTTCGTGCTTGCTTCTTTATTCCCTGAAGAAGTACCTCTATCCTCCTTCTCAAGATATGACAGATACCATTCTCGTTATGCGGAACTGAATAGATTATCATATGAGGGGTGGGAATTTAATCAATTGACTGCATATCATTTTGATACAAATGGATTGTCGAAAATATTTTATAAAGTTTGTGAAGATAATGGTGTCAAGTTTATTGATGATAAGTTTTATGGTACAGAACAGGATAAGTATGGGTGGATTGAATCTATAGTATGTGAGAACAGTGTTCATTATGCAGACTTCTTTATTGATTGTACTGGATTTAATTCTCAATTACTTGGAAGGACTATGCATGTTCCTTACAAGTCTTACTCCGATACTCTTATAAACGATAGAGCTATTATTGCAAAAATTCCTTATATAGATAAGGATAAACAACTAACCAGTTATACTAATAATGTAACTATGGATAATGGTTGGTGTTGGGAGATACCTTTATGGGATGGTATGTCTGTTGGGTATGTTCATAGTTTAAAATTTGCAACAGAAAAAGATATAGAAGAAGAATTTGTTAATAGATATGGTGTATCACCAGAGAAGACCGTAACATTTAATACAGGAAGATATGAAAAAGCATGGGTTAATAACGTTGCTTCTGTAGGACTTTCCTTTGGATTCATTGAACCATTGGAAGCAACTGGGTTAGCCTCTATTGTTACTAATGTCTTTAGATTATTAGAAGGTCTTTCTACTAATCTATCACCAAATTCATTTGATAGAGAGGTATTTAATAAGGCATGTATTAATGAATTAGATAATTCTAAGACATTTATTGATATGCACTATGCTGCATCACATAAATCAGATACACCTTATTGGAAATATGTTACTCAGGTTATTGAATATCCTTGGGATCAACATAGTTGTGGAAGATCTATTGAGTTAAAGATTGGTGACAGGGATTTTTCAAATAAGGAATCCAATGGAGGACTATCATTTATTCTTTCTGGTAATGGGTATAGTCCATACTCACCTGCTTTTGTTAAAGCAATGGGAGATAAAAATTTCTATCAATCAAAAAAGGATGATTGGTTAGAGAAAGATAGAAAATTAACTGAACATGTATTATCCTATCCCACACCAACACAATTTTTAAAGGAGACCATTTATGATGATGTTTGATAAACCAATTAGTATGGAAGAACTAACAGATGCGGCTGATGAGTTCTTTCCTAAGTATGATTTTATCAGATCTAGGTTACCTAAGAACGCTACTGCTTCTGATATCATAAAGGTTTTAGAACTTGTTAGTATTCAGGCTTATAAGAAGAGGATGAGAATTAGTAATGCTAAGATGAGTCTAATCAAAGGTGGTAAAAATAAATAACTCCTGTAGAGGGAGTTATTTTTATGGCTAAGTTAAATGAAGGTGATGTAATGGAGGGTATCTTCTCCATTGGATTAGCAGATATCTTTGCGAATAACAAGGCTCATAAGTCTCACATTAATTCAGTTAGGGGTAAGATTGATAGTAAGTTATTCCAGACTCAATCTTTTAAATACATGTTTAAAAAGTTTAAGGATGGAAAGGATCCCGATGATGTAACTGTCAATCTAACTATGAGGTTGAAACATGGATCTGTACAAACTGCTTATGGTCCTAATTGGCAATTACTATATGAGAAGAGTGGTGATATTGGAAATTTAGATAGAAAAATACAACAGATTGTTACAACACTGAATACCAGTTATGCCAAAAAGATTCAGAATGTAAAGAATAGTTGGTTGAAGAACAATCAAGTTGATAAGGTTGTAGTTGATATAACAGCTGATGGTATTGCTGGAGAATCCAGTGGTGGTCTTATAAAAGGGGACATCCAAGTTAATGCTACTATGAATGGTGATCCAGTTCTTAATGAACCTATGAGTTTCTCAATGAAGTCTGGTAGTTCAACTCTTGCAAACCTTAGTCCTTATAATGGAATGGTTGATATTGTTAGAAGGTTTGGTGCTGTTCTACCCAATGAAGATAAGTATAGAACTACTCTTGGTGATACGTTAAAGAGTGCAAGAACACAATATCAAAAGAAAGAGAAGGCTAAATTGATTGGAGAATTATATAAAGAAACTATGAAAGCTATGGATAAGGCTGCATCTAGTAATCCTACACTCTTCAAAGCAGCAACATTCAAACTCTTTAGGGACGTTGCTTTTGGTGAGGATCTTGCAGATATTGTTGATGTTGATAAGACTAAGATTAAAGAATCTACCCCAGAATATATCAATGAGTTAGAACAGAGATGCACTTCTATTGATCTTCGCAATGCTGGTGAGAATAGAAAGTTCTTTATGAATGGTACTGGTTTAAAGAAGGAATTATTTGGATTTAGATTTAAGAAAAGAGTAAGTGAAATCAATGGTGAGTTTAAAATTAAAGAATTAAAGTTCTATGTAATTGGTGGTCTGGGATCTTACCTTCCTAAATCAGATAAATAAAAATGATAAAAGCTTAGTATTTGTGAAGTCTTTTGCTCAATTCTTAGGTGAAGCTGTGAAGACAGCTGCATCCACTCAGGCCAAACAGAGAGGTTTGGTAGGTGATGGTCATGGAGGATGGTACGATGCAAAAGGTAATTTTGTTGCTAAGACTGTTAATAAGAAATTAAAATTTACTGGTAGTAGAGGTGCAGGTGAAGAGGAAGAAGCCCCACAACAGGGAGGACCTGCCGCTACTGCAACACCTACTAAGACAAAAGCGCCAGAACCTGCTCCTACTCCAAAGGCAGCAGCTGCTCCTCCACAAGATGTAGAACAGAGTGGTGAAGTTTTTGGTACTGATGATCTTCAACAACAAACTGCCGAGAAGATGGGAGAAGCCTCTTCTGAGTCAGTGGTTATAGTTTTTGGAAGATTCAATCCTCCTACAACAGGACATGAGAAATTACTTACAGCTGCAAGTGATGAGGCTGCTAGACAGAAAGCTGACCTAAGAATATATCCAAGTCGTAGTGTAGATCCTAAGAAGAATCCATTACAGCCTGGAGCTAAGATTGATTATATGAAAAAGATGTTCCCTGATTATGAGGAGGACATTAGAGATGATGCAAATTCAAAAACTATATTTGATGTATTAGTTGCTTGTCAGAATGTAGGATATAGAGGAGTAACAATAGTTGTTGGTCAGGATAGACTTAATGAGTTCCAAGGATTATCACAGAAATATAATGGTGATCTCTATGAGTTTGAAGAGATAAATGTTGTCTCTGCTGGAGAAAGAGATGCAGATGCAGAAGGTCTAGAAGGTATGTCTGCTTCTAAGTTAAGGAAGGCAGCAATGGATGGTAACTTTAAAGAGTTTGTGAAAGGCGTTCCTAATATTGGTAATGATGAGAAGATGAATTTGTTTAAACTCCTTCAGAAATCTATGGGAGTTAAGAAGGATGATAAGAAAAAGGACAAGAAGAAGGAAGTTAAGGAGTGGGAGTATGCACCTAAGTTAGATCCATTTGGATTGAGGATTGCATATCTAAGAGAAGAGATATTTAAGATTGGATCTTTGGTAGAGAGTTTGCAGACAGGAGAAGTTGGTAGGATAACAAGACGAGGAGCTAACCATGTTATTTGTCAGACTTCTGAAGGTCATATGTTTAAGTCATGGTTGAGGGATATCTCAGAAGCTTATGATGTAGGCACAGATAACTATAGAGATTATGTTCAGTCAATGACTCCTGGCCAACCAGTAAAAAAGTTTCACGATAAGTCTAGAATACTTCCAATAACGACTGGATCATTCTATGACGGAAAACCTAAGAAGAAACCTGAAGATCCTCCTAGTGGCCCAGGCACAAAGTTCAACTAAATAATCTTTAGGTCTATATCTATCCACTACTTTTGGAGCCATCATGATTAACGATAAGGGTTTTGTAGATGCATATGCAGCCATCTATGAGAAGAAAGAAGACAAAGACAAGAAGCGTTGGCAAGATGACGACGGCGATGGCAAGTGGTATGAGAAAAGCGATGTAGATGGTAAGATCTCCAAGAGAGAGAAGGATGAGAAGAAGAGTAAGAAGAAAGATGATGAAGATGATAAGGATGAAGACAAGAAAGAAGAAGCAAATGAAGAGGTAGTTAGTGAGGTATGGGGCACAGTTGCTAAAGTTGGTGCCAAGGGACTAGCAAAAGCGGGTGCAAAATTTGCTGCTAAGAAGGGAGGTAAGGCTGCTGTTAAGAAGGCTGCTATTTCTGGTGCAAAACATGCTGCAGTAAATACTGCTATAGATCATGCAACCAGAGGTGGTGATGATGTAGAAGAATCAGTAAAACTAGAAGATGCTCAGGGTAATCCAAGTGTGGAGATACTAGACCTAGTATTACCAGATCCAATCAAATCTACAGTTAGAAAGGAGGAGACTGAAGTGGAAGTTGATGAACTATTAGAATCAAGACTCTGGGATCAAGTTGCTGCAAACTTGACAACTCTTGGAGAGATGAGGGGAATTAAGTATAAGGTATCTCCTTTAGATGAAGCTATTGGTGGAATACTCGCTGCAAAGGCTGGTGTAAATGCTGTTGGATCAGCTGTAAAGGGAGGCTTAAATACTGCTGGTAAGGCTGTAAAAGCAACCTCTCAAGTATTGAATAACAAGAAAGCAACTAATGAAGACGTTGATATTGATGCTGCAATGAAACAGCAATCACCTTTCAATGTTAAGAGTCCTGTTATTTTTAGTAACAAAACAAAAGTTGTTGAGGAAGAGAAGGAAGATTTGACTTCTAAGTATGCACCTAACATCATTAAAGCAGATGCTTCAATGAAAGAAGGAGTAGGTGAGATTGCAGGGTCAGTTGCTGGTGGAGCTGCTGGTGCTGCAGTTGCAGGTCCAGTTGGAGGAGTTGTAGGAAGTTTGGCAGGTGGAGCATTGGGTAGTAAGTTAGACAAAAAGAAGAAGAAGCCTGCACCAGCTGGAGCATAGGAGGATATCCTAATGTTATATGAAGCCTTTATAAGTGAATCTAAGTATTCTCGACTGATCCGTAAGGGTTCGGTGTTAGGGAAGAAAGCGGTTCATAAATTTAAGAGAGGCAAGGGTAGGAAGTTAGCTCAAAAACTTGGAAGAGGAAAGGGTGGATCTTTAGTTAAATCTAAAGGTGGTGCTATTGTTCCATCTGGAAAGGGTGGTGCTATTGTAAAAAGTCCTGGCGGAAAGTTAGGAAAGCCCAAGGGTGGTGCATTATCAAAGAGACCAGCTGGAGGAAGATGGGCCCAGGCTGCAGACACTATTGGTCAGGTTCAAGATCTTAGAAGAGACAGACAACAGTATGCATCTGGTATAAGACAAGATAGAGAGAATAGAAGTAGTGCCTTTAACAAGGCAATGAAGACTATCAAATCACCACCATTGGCTGATAGTGGTTCTAAATTTGGTAAGTCTGTTGCAAAAGGTTCTGGTGTTCAAGCAAGTATGGGTCAGATTGGAGCACTTGCCAAGGGTGCTGCTCAGATGGCGAGTGGTGCAATAGGTGATCAGGGTAGAGCTAGACTAGGACGTAAAGGCAAGATAGCAGGTGCGAAGGCTAGACAACTAGGAAGAAAGGGTTACAATTCTTTTCAAAGAAGAACAGGACAGAAACCAACATCTTTCAGAGATCCAGGCTTGCGTATGCAAAAACCTGGCTGGAAGAAAACTCAAAAACCACAATCTTTAGGACAACAAGCAAGGAGGAATCCCGCTTTGAAGAAAAAATTAATACAACAAAGAGAAGAGTTCTCTTGTTGGAGAGAAGATTTTGTCTGGGAAGCAGACAAGAAGTATCCTTCTGGTGAAAAGGAAAAGATTATTGACGTAATGAAGGGTAAGAACAGTATCGAGATCAATCCAGAGATTGAGACTGATAAATACAGACGTTAAGGACACACAAAGATGAACACATTAATTAAAGGTGCTCAGGCCGCATGTGGCACTGATGCTGCAGGATCATCTACTTTTGGAAGTGCGACTGTAGTACGTCTTGTTAATAATGGTAGTACTGCAAGATTAGTAACTGTTATTGATTCAGTTGGAGGATCCACAACAATTGGAACCTTTACAATGCCAGGTAATACTGTTGAAATTCTAGAGAAGAAATCAACTGAGGCAGTCTTTGCAGCAGATGCTACTGTCTTAGGTTCAGCTGTAGGATACACTAACTAAAATGATTTGCAAAATCAGAAAAAGTTTAAAAGAATATCGTGAGTGGCAACTAAAGTTCTACACACGAGCTCAAGATACTCTTGAGGTAAGACTTGCTGGGATTAAAGCTGCAAGAGAGAAACTAGAAGAACAAATGAGTAGAGATACTATTGGTAATGGAACTGAATGACGAAAACATAATAACAGTATTAGAAGAATTGTTACCATACATCGAAGCAGATGGTGGGTCTTTACAGTATGTTGAGACGGAAGAAGGATATGTTAAGGTAAGACTTGGTGGTGCATGTGAGACATGTGCTATGAGTGTTATGACATTAAAACAGGGTATAGAAAAGAAATTAATGATGGAGATTCCAGACGTTAAGGGAGTTGTTCAGGTTCTCTAACCGAGTGTTGGATTGGACACAAAACTAGGTATTAATAACTACTGTGGTATAATAAATAACAACAGTATGGGATTGAAATAATCATGCCCCTGACTCAACAAAGACATTACACTGTAGGTTATCACGACTTACAACAACATCACTATGAGATATGTGAGTATGCCATGAGTGCATATGAAGCAATAGAACACAGCAAAGAGGATGTATCCTATCTAAAGGATCATCCTCATTTTATTGACTATTGCAATAACGAAGAGGTTGATAACATCTCTCGTCTTATGGCAGCTGGCATCCCAATGGGACATTAATCATGGCAACAATAACAAAACATAAGCATGAGATTATGTGGTGGATGAGCCGACTGACAGTTATGGGGGTTTCCTTATCATTGGCATTTAGACTTGCTGCAGAAGCATATGTGTAATCTAAATAACACTGCCTTGCATCATTTAGATGGCCACTATAACCCTTAAGACACAAGACGGCGACACACAAACTTTTGAATGTGATGAAGATACTATTATCTTAGATGCATTAGAAGAAGCAGGACTAGATCATCCTTCATCTTGTCGTGCTGGTGCATGTTCATCATGTGCTATGAAGATAGTAGAAGGTACAGTTAATCAGGAAGAACAATCATTCCTTGATGATGATCAAATTGAATCTGGTTATGTTCTTACTTGTGTTGCATACCCTACATCAGATGTTACCTTAATACCAGAACAAGAAGAAAATCTCTATTAATGGATATAGTTTGGTCTGTCAATATAATGCTTGCAATCCTCCTCGTTGGAGTGGGGGTTGCAATTTACTACATATTCATGTATGATACTTGGTATCCAAATGAGCAAAGTGAAGATAGCCATCCTAGAAACGAAGATAGAACGTTTAGTGGAGAAGCAGAAGGAGCTCACTGAGAGAGTTCGTAGTAACGAAAAATTTATTGCAGGTGTAGGTGCAGTCGCTACTTTGGCGGTTGCACTTTTAGGTTTCATGGGTAGTGCAGATGCTTCTCCTACTACTGGTGAATGGATAGAAAAGATGAGAGATTATGAATCACAGAAGACTAGAAGCCAGCCTGAGGACAGTATAAATAATGCGTTGAAAGATATGGAGGTTGATTATGGGTGCGATGACCCCACCAAGCAGGAAATCCTGTTACAATTTTCGAGTGACGAAGATCAAAAAAGTTTTAGATGGGGACACTATCGATGTGGTAATCGATCTTGGTTTCGATTTGGCGAAGACAGAACGGGTGAGGATTGCTGGAGTAGACACTCCAGAGAAGAGAACGAGGAATTTGGAGGAAAAGGCACTTGGGTTAGATGCGACCAACTGGTTGAAGGAGAAACTAAATGAGACCATTAAGGGAGACGATGAACTCGTTGTTAGAACAGAACTTAAGGGTGGCGTTGGGAAGTATGGTAGGCTTCTTGGTTGGCTCTACGTTGGCGACTCTGATCTTTCGTTGAATGAACAGATGATTACAGAAGGTTATGCCTGGCCTTATGATGGCGGAACTAAGCAAAAGGATTTTGAGGAGTTAAGAGAGATCCGCCGCCAGCATGGTACTTTAGACAACGGTTGATGAAAGTTGCAGTCGTTGGTGCTGGTACTGCGGGCTTATTGTCTGTTATGGATCTCTGTAGCGAGCTTCCTAGTTTTGCACAGATAACTTTAATTCATAGTTTATCAATAGGTTCATTAGCAGTAGGGGAATCTAGTTTAGTTAATTTCCCTGACACTCTTACTAACGCAGTTGATTATAACCATATGATTGATAGGAAAGAACTAGGTTCTTCTACAAAGTATGGTGTTCAATTTAAAAATTGGAGAGGTAATACCTTTGTTCCTTTTAATGGTGGATCATATGGTATTCACTTTGATACATCTAACCTTTCTAATTTTGTTCTACCTAGATTACAAAAGAAGTATGATAATTTTCGTGAGTTAAAGGGAGTAGTTGAGAGTGTAGTTTCTGATGGAACTAAAGTTAATATAAGAGTTGATGAATATGATCATAAGTTTGATTATGTTGTAGATTGTAGAGGATATCCAGAGAATTATGAGGACTATTATAAGAGTCCAAATGTTTATTTGAATTCTGCTATTGTTGTACCATCTAAAACCAAAGCAAAGTGGGAATATACTTATCATATTGCTCATAAGAATGGTTGGATGTTTGGAATACCATTAGGAGAGAAGAGTGGATGGGGATACCTATACAATTCAGATATTACTGAAAGGAAAGAAGCCCTTCAGGATTTAGAACAAACATTATCAGATCAAAAGAATACTGATGGACACTTTGTTGATTATGATCTTGATAATATTAAAGAGTTTTCATTTGAAAATTATTATGCTAAACGTATAGTTAATAATGATGGTAATATATTCTTGAATGGTAATAGAGCTTTATTCTTTGAACCATTACAAGCAACATCTATAGGTTGTTATAGTTTTATTATTGAGAGAGTTATTGATTATATTTTGAATGAAGAATCCATACAACAGGTCAAGAGAGGATATAATAAATTAATAGAGGAGTGTTTATTGTTTATTAATTTACATTACAGAGGGGGTTCTGATTTTGATACACCTTTCTGGAAGATGGCTACCCAAAAAAGTAATGAATTAATAGATCAACATGATATCGAAACATATGATTGGAAATTTTTAATAGATACATTACAATTAAGAGATAGTACTCTTTCCAAACATGAAGGATCTGTCACACAAGGATATGATGTTGCTGAAACGCAAGATCAATCAACTTAAAGAAGACCTAGAGGCCAAAGAAAAATTAAAGGATCTAGAAGATGACACCAGACGAAGAGATTGATTTCATTACTTCAATAATAGACAGAGGATTTCATTACGATAAAGTTAATGATGAGTATGTTCGTAAATGGATAACTGAAGGTGGAGAAGAATCTATCTTGGAAATCTATAAGAAAAAATGGGATACTAATGAGTGGAAACAGATGATGGTAGGATATGGTGATAATATATTCTATGAAGAAATAATAAATTACTAAATAAATCAGTTTGTCTAAAGATAATGACTGCACTGATTGACCCTAAAAAATATACTGAGACCGTTGACCGATTGAGGTCATTTTTTTTGTCTAAAGGTTTCCTAGAAGTTCATACTCAGAATCGTTTAAGTATCCTTGCTGCCTGTGAAGATCCAGAGACAGTAGCAACATACAATTATGGTGGTAATATTTGGCCACTACCACAAACAGGTCAGATGTGGTTAGAATATGAATTACTTTCCAACCCTTCTGCCGAAGGGTTTTTCTGTGTCTCCACTTCATATAGAGCAGAACCAAATCCTGTAGAAGGAAGACATGAAACAATCTTCCCCATGTTTGAGTTTGAAATGAAGGGAGGTGTGAAGGAACTTGAAGATATGGAGAAAGAATTGTGTAAGCACTTAGGTATTGATCTTCCTGACTATCAGATTAAGAAATATGAGAGTTGGGCAGAAGCATATACTACCAAAGAACTAGACCATGACCATGAAAAACAAATTGATAATGGTATGATTACTGATTTCCCTGAATGGACATCACCTTTCTGGAACATGGCAAGGAATGAGGATGGAACTTCTAAGAAGATAGATGTTATCCTAGGTGGTATGGAAACCATAGGTAGTGCAGAACGCAGCACCGATAAGGAACAGATGCGTAATACATTCTATACTATATCAGAAGGAAAGTATGCCCAACTGATTATCGATTTATTTGGTAAGGAAAGAGTAGAGAAAGAACTAGAAGAGTTCCTTTCATTTAATTTCTTCCCTCGTTCAGGTGGTGGAATAGGAATCCAACGTCTAATGAAAGCCCTAGGATAAGGGCTTCCAATGTGAGGTGACGAAATTGGTAAACGTGGCAGGCTGTTTCCCTGCTGTTCGGCTCTCGGCGGGACTTGAAGGTTCGACTCCTTCCCTCACAGTTTAAATAACTATATAGTGATAGTGATCACAGAAAGATGACATTAGATAAAGAAGTAGTGCTGGAGGCATTACGGTGCTGTCGGGATGTATATCCTCATTCGGAGGATTTTCTAGTCAGTAGAAAGGTTGCAGGGCATACTATACTTGCAGTCGAAGGAACTAAAGAGACTACAGATTGGGTAACTAATCTTAAGTTTCTTATCAAAAGAGACGATTGCCACAGAGGATTTAGAAACAATGCTAACAGGACACTAGCACAACTAGTGATCGGTTATGAAGCATTGGATCCTAAGAGGAAATTAATCATAGCAGGACATTCCCTTGGTGGTGCTACTGCTACACTTATTGCTGAAGCACTATGGGACTCAGGTAATAAGAATATAGGGTTAGTAACCGCAGGGTCACCAAGACCAGGCGGCCGAAGACTTAGAAGGAGGATTAAAGATCTTGAACATTTTCGGTTTGTGCATGGTGATGACATTGTTGCAGGGACTCCTCCTTGGCTCGCTGGCTATGTACATACTCATCCAG
>VTLG01002393.1_pt1 | contig 33583 bp, 40 predicted proteins | sample 4694571 | NCBI WGS metagenome assembly VTLG01 (sample SAMN12604809, study PRJNA352737) | marine metagenome | biome: ENVO:00000447; feature: ENVO:00000209|ENVO:00000569|ENVO:01000036; material: ENVO:00002151; isolation source: viral sequences binned using virsorter ...
GCGCCTCCGTACCCCCCATATATGCCACCTGCCACATATTGCGGGGGATAACGGGGTAAAAGTTGCTTGAAACGCTGTACTACGGGCGTTGTGAGCTGTGAATTTAGTTTACATAATCATGATTATAAGAAGTGTGTTTATAGGTTGATTAAATTCCTGTCATATGTGTTGGGAATGTTTTTCAAGTATAAATGGTTTCATACTTCCTTATATGTAACCAGCAAATTAATATTAAATAAAGCTTGTTATACTATATATATAGGTTTATAGTTATAGATACATTTAAACAATAGAGGAGATTTATTATGATTAAGAAAGTTTATAAAAAAGGTGATACTTTTAGTTTTGTAAAAGATATGGCAGTTATAGAATCTGATAACCATTGGCTAACATCAGATTTATTGTGGAAGATAGCCAGTTACAGAAAAACCAAAGATAATATGTGGGTAGATTCTGTAATAGATTTTAATGACCTAGAAGCAAGAGATTATAAAAGAAAGAGTGATGGAAAAGTATTTGAGGTATCTCCAGTAAATTTACATCATAAAGGACGAAACGGCTATACACCTTTAAAAGATGGTGCTGGAGATAAGATTGAGATACTTATGACGAAAGAAGAAGTAGATATTTTTAATCAGAACTTTACTGAGAAAGATTATAAGGACATAAACTTTAAAGCAGTTGTTAATGGGAATAGATAATATTAACAGGGAGCAGAAATGCTCCCATCATTTAAACAATACAGGAGTATTAACAATGATTAGCACAGGTGCAGCACAATTAGTCTTCCTATTAGCCATGTTATTAATAGTGTACATGGTGGTAAAAAGTTGATAGAGTTTTAATACTTAAAGTTAGTATTCAAGGGTACACATACCCGACCTTTAACCCTCATCTTTTTGGTGGGGGTTTTTTTTATCTTTTAATCAGGTATCAATAGTTAATTAACAAAGACATCACAAAGTCGCAAGGCCAATACAACCGTTATATACGGTTGTTGTATGGCGTCCTTCAAAATGAATTTAGGCTTTGTGTAGGGCTTTGTTAATTATTAATGATATCATATACTTATCAATACACAAGGTCATGAGGACAATGAGCAAGGACAATGACCTTGTAGCAAGGACAATTAGCATTTGCTTATATGGCTTTGCTTATATGCTAATATACTTATATAGGTACATTAAATGGAAGGTAAAAAAAGATATATAAAAGAGTTGACACCTGTATATTAATCTATATACTTTATATTGTTACACAAATTAATTGCCATGTGGCAGGAGCAAGTAACATGAATACACAAGAACTATATAAGAAATTAGATGCAGAATTTGCACGCAATAAAAAGAATATCCATTGCAGATTAGTAGGTACTAGCAAAGAATACAACGCCCACCAATGTTATATATTTGCGGAGAATGTCAAACGCAACGGCTGGCATCAATACACAACAGACCAGATTGACTATGTTTATTTTACTAAGCATAGCGTAACCATTAAATTAACTAGTAGCGGGGAAACAGACTGCAAACGATTCACAACAGCAAACGAGATGTTCGCCTGGGTTTCTGGTTACAACGAATGTATGTTTCAGATTGAGCGAGAAGGTACACCAACAACAATTATAACTAATTAAGGGGAAACTATGAGTAAATTAACACTAGCAACTGAAAAATATGTTGAGCTGTCATCTGATATAGCTAACTTTATTTTAGAATACTCCGCAATAGACCCAGTGAGAGATGATGAAGGATATCTTTTACCAGATGCAGAGGACAAAATGTTATATCTAACAGATGAAGTAGAGGATATTTTAAACCATTTTATAATTAAGGGGGAGTCTATTGCTAATCAATCTAATTAATAAAGAGCGTATAAACTTACCCAATGGGTGGGTTTGTATCTCTTGTGGGGATTCATACCAGCACGATACCAGTGGTGCTGCTGTGGCAAACAATGACAACGGCACACTATGCCTACATTGTCTGCAAGTACATAACATCTGGCAACAAATAACAGAAAAGGGGGACTAAAGCTATGACATTCGTAATATTTATGAGTTTAGCGTCAATCATACCAGCTATTCTATAAGAGTGGGACAACCTGAGTATGTTGTAAAACTGCTCACCATTTATTAACAGCTTAGTTAGGCAGAGTGTTAACTGAGCAGGAGAGTAATATAAAATTATGGAGATTGGATATTTAATTTATCTGTGGTTCGGTTCATTAGTAACCACTAGTATGCTCAATGCTTGTTGCGGCAGGTTATGGGAGGGGATAGTCATTGGCACTTGTGGGGGGAGTTTATGTTGAGAAAATATAAAATGAAATATTCTATTTTACCCGCTCGTATTACGGGGGAGAAACGATTTAGAATTGGACATCTTCAAACCTTGGTAGCCTTGGGTTGCTTTGCTTCCAAGACAGGGCTGGTGTATTGTACAGTGGAAACCATTGAACAAATGTGTCCTTCGGTACAACGAGAAACCATCAAGAAGTGTATCAAAGATTTAATTGCTTGGGGGTATCTGTATAAATTACAGTCCAAGTATTTAAAGAACCAGAAATCTAAGTGGCTTACCAATCGGTATGCTCTGGTCTATATTAAAGACCAAAAATTGCCACCTTACGAGGAGCTAGAGCGAGAAATTATTAATCTTGACCGTGCTGATACCACCGTAAAAAAGGAGATAGAAATTAAAGAGAAAAAATATGACGAGAAAGCAGCGATGACCAAACTTAATATGTGTACCGAAGCAGTTAACAGTGTGACGGGGAATCGTCCGCAGTTCACACTGCCTGAATACATTAATATTATGGGAGACCGACAGCTTGATTTAACCAGAGAACAAATCACTGATTTCACCAGGAAATTTGTCCATCACTACCGCAGAAATCCAACCCTCAAGGAGGTTATTTATCATGCTCGAATTGGATAATCTACATCGTATGAGTTTAAAGGGTACCACCAACGGCTATAAAATTATTAAAGCTGTGGACTTAACGCTGCTGGCTCATGCCCAGCTCTTAGACTATGGTAAATACCGAGTGATGTCTTGTATTCCTGTGTCTTTGTATAAAAAAGTACGCACGCAAGAAGATTTGGTACATAAAAAATTTAATCGAGCCTTATCTGCTAGCAAGAAAGACTTAAAAAGCGTAGAAGCTTTTGTTAAGTCATGCTTGAGTCTGATTAAAGGGTATGAATTGGTGATTGCGACTGCCAAGAGTAGAGGTTTGACGGCATTGGACATTGATTTTTTTAACTTTCAATGCTCAGATGGCAGAGAAATTTATGTGGTGCCTACGCCTGATATGAAATCTCTCTTGCGTAAGGAAATTAAAAGTGATAATCTATGTATCTATACTATGCAAGAGTTAGGGCATTTGTTATCGAATGATAAGATTGCCTATCAATTTAAGACTAGGTTTGATGCACAACTTACGGGGGCAAAGACAGTTGATACCACAAAAACTCACTAAAGATGGCAGTGTTTGCATCTCTTTGCTAGATGTTGATGTTACTTTGCAAGAAGACCGAGACCAATTTCGTTATCTGTACCTAGCTTTGTCTTATCAGATTAAAAAACGCATCGAGAATGCTTTTTATAAAGCACTAACTAAGGGCTTAGTGCAACGCAATCACGATGTGGTGGTACAGAAGAAAGACGGCATCAATATTATTCAAGTGCATGTAGAAGATGTGCTGGACAACATTAATATTATTAAACATTCAATAGAAATTATTGAGGAGGATTTTTGAAACTTAGAAAAGAGGACACCTTAGATTACGAAAGTAATTATAAGCAGCAAGTAAACATAGCAGTGAGTGAGGATTTATATAAAGCATTCAAGGCTAAATGTGCAGCATTAGGCTTTAGTATGACTGCCGTTGTTACCGACAGCATGTTAAATTTTATAGATGAACGAGACGAAGTAATGTCTCCAACCACAGAGGGGAGCTGGAGAGAAAATGCCAGAAGATAAAAGCAAAGCAGTGCATGGAGATGTGATTGAAATACCACAAGAATTCATGGTACTCAAAGATAAATATACAATGGAACTTAATGAAGCTCTGATTAATTACGGGATTACTCGTAAACATGGCAGCATTAATTTCACTAAAGATTTAGACCAACATATTAAAGATATAGCTCATGTGAAATCGTGGCTTGCAGAAATAGAACTGCAAATTAAAACCATTTCAGAAACACAAATTATACAACCAACCAACGGAGAAAAAACTGATGACAGTTAACATGCTAGACGAATTTGGATTTGGCGGGGGTACTGAGATAGAAACAGGTACTTATCCAACCATTCTAAAACTAAATACCATTACGGGGGTATGGTCTTTGCGTACTCATAATGAAGACGGCACTGCCGTATGGACTACTGCAAATTTTCCAAAATTAATTGCGATTGACATGCCTAATTTTAAGAAAGGTTATAATTTGTTAAGGGCAGGACAAAAACCTGATAGTAGATTGGTTAAATATCAAGAAGCGATGCCTGAGAAACCAAGCGAGGAACACAAGCCTTGTTTTGAAGTCAATATGTATAGCAAAGATTTAGATTATGTGGTCTTTTCTAGCAATAGCATTTGTGTGATTCGTAAGATGCAAGAATTATGCGGACTCTATGAAGTGCGTACGGAAACAGCACCGCATTTGGTGCCAGTTTGTTCGATGCAAATGGAAACCATCAGCACTAATAACGGAGATTTTCAGGTACCTAATTTTACCATAGTAAAATATGTAGCCAGACCTCCGCAATTAATAGCAGCAGCAGAGAAAGCAGAGCCTAAACCTAAAGCTAAAGCAGTACCCAAGCCAGCTCCAGAAGTTGATGAGTTTGAGGATTCTTTAGATGTCTTCTAGTTTAGGTACTATATTAGTGGACATGGCAACGGAGGTTTTTGGTGAGCCTACTTTTCGTTCCAGTAACATCATTCGGTTCAAGAAGTCTAAGGGTGTGGCGGTTAATGTAACAGACGGAACTTGGTTTGATTTTACAGAAGCACAAGGGGGTGGGGTTACAGATTTTATTACCCAATACTTTCCAGACCGTAAAAAGGCAGAGGTATTTAAGCAATTTGGTGGAGTAGATTTTCTACTCGGGTTGACGGCGGGCATTCACCTACACATCGACATATAGTTGGCGAATGGGACTATCTTAATGAAGCTGGCGAGATAGTTTACACCAAAATTAAATACCAGCCTAAGAGTTTTGCATGGAAGACACCACGAGGATATGGGTTAAGCGGAGTTACTAGAGTACCGTATAACCTACCCGAATTGTTGGGAGTGAATAACAAATGGGTACTCCTTTGTGAAGGGGAAAAGGATTGTTCCACGCTTGCTAAGGCGGGGTTCGTTTCTACTACTTTTGGTAGTAGCAGCGACCTTCCTGGCGAAGCCCTTAAATATTTTGCCAACAAGAAAGTATTTATCTGTGGAGATTTTGATAAGGCAGGTGCTAAAAGAATAAAAGAAACTTACGAAGCATTGAAACCTATTGCTAAAGAAGTGCGTCATGCGTGGCTACAACAACCAGAACAAACGGCTGACATCAATGATGTTACCGATTGGTTTAGTCATGGGGGTACGGTTGAGTTATTAAAAGAACAAATCAAAGTAGCCAAAGGGTATGAAGTCTTACCTAAAAATCCAATTAATAAAATCTATACCTACCAAGACATACTACAGATGCCACCGCCTAAGTGGTTGGTGTATGATTACTTATTAGAAAATTCAACCGCTATGTTATGGGGTCCTGCTTCCAGTTATAAATCTTTTTGTGCTTTAGATTTTGCATTATGTGTGGCGACAGGTAAACCCTACCATGAGAATCATGTACAATCATCTGATGTTTTGTATATTGCTGGAGAAGGGGGCATGGGCTATCGTGCTAGAATTGGAGCTTGGAAAGAACATTACCAAAAAAAAATAGACAGGTTTTATTTATTACCCAATGCTTTAGATTTATTAAAAGAAGAAACCATTGATATTTTATTAGAAGATATAGAACTTCTTAAATTAGATTTAGGTTTATTCGTGGTGGATACCTTGGCTCGTTGTAATAGTGGTGAAGAAAATTCAGCCAGTGATATGTCCAGGTTCATTAGTAACTTAGATAGAATAAGAAATGCAACTTATTGTACGGTACTGGTAGTGCATCACTCAGGAAAAAATGCAAGCCAAGGAGCTAGAGGAAGTAGTGCCATTTATGCCAGTATGGATACCAGTTTAGAAGTTGCTAAAGAAAATATGACTATGACTTTAACTTGTGATAAACAAAAAGATGCTGCGGGTTTTGAACAAAGACAATTTATAATGCAGGAAGTTAATTTTTTAGAAGGAGAATCATTGGTTCCTGTATTAGATGATAACCCAACTAAAAATATGTTAGACAATGAGGTGTTAGATAAGTTAACATATTTATTAGGCAACGAAGGAGAAACAAAAAAACATAAGGATATTCCAGAACAACAGTTAGTGATTAATCGTTCACGCTTACGAGAGGAATGTTTAGATTTATTTGAAGGTACGAGTAATGCTAAGACCAAAACATTCCAACGCATTATGGAAAAATTAATTGCAAACAATCAGGTATTGTATGCAGGTTCAGCTAAGAGTAGTCAATGGTTATGGCTGAAGGATAATAATAAACAAGAAAACAATCAATTTTAAAAGGAGAGGTTATGAAACCATTTGGAAAATTAAGTCCCAACGATAAATTATCAGCTAGTCTGATGCCGATGTTATATGACAGACCGCATAAGGTTTTAGAAAAATTAAGGAATGCTATTGAAGGAGAACAACCAGCAGAAAAAATTGATACTAAAGTACAAGAGCGTATGGACATGGGTAATATTTTAGAAGAAGAAATTATTAAGTTAGTAGCAGCTCGTTTAGATATTTCGATTAGGTATCCTATTGAAGAAGTAATGTCGGTTGAAATTGGAATGGCATCGGACCGTAGCCCATTAGATATTTATGCTTCATTAGATGGAATATTTTATGCTTCAAAACCTAAAATAATAATACCTGAAGACCGTAAAATATATACAGCAGACAATGAACAGTTAACTTTATTAGGACCTGTCCCAGTTGAGGTTAAGAATATGCAGTACAAACCTTATAACAGTATTGAATGTATGACGGTAGATTATGGGCGTGGTTATTTACAATTACAAACACAGATGATGGTAGCGGAAGCAGACTTTGGTATCATTGGTTGTTTGTTTAATGGCAATGATATGCGTGTCTTTGTGGTAAAAGCTGATGGAGAAATTCAAAATACTATTCTTAGTAAAGCATTAATTTTATATCAACATCTTGAAGAAGGAAGTAATTATACTCCGCATGATTTAGATACCATGGCAGGTAAATTTTCAGAAATAAAAAAGCCAAACATAGAGCTACCAGCAGGTTTGTTGGATATAGCTAATAAGTATGAGGAACAATTAACTCAGCGTAAAGAAATAGATGTGGACATAGAACGATTACAAATGAAAATGGTAGAAGCTTTGGGTGAATCAGAGATGGGAACCATTAATCATAATGGTGGAGTGACTAGATTTAGTAGACCTATTAGACATTACAAGGCACAGCCAGCTAAATATATAGAAGCTAAAGAAGCTAGGGATATACGAGCTAAGGCTGTATCAATTAAACATTTGTTGGATGAGTGGAATTAATATGAATCATCTAGATTTATGTTCCGGGATTGGTGGTTGGGCAATAGCTTTTCGTGAGCTTGGTATCAACACCATAGCTTTTTGTGAGATAGATAAATATCCACAGCGAGTATTACAAAAAAACTTTCCAAACATCCCAATTTTTAATGACTTAAAGGAGTTAACATATGAACAAATCAAAAAAAGAACAGGAACTACAAGCATTAATATCCTCACTTGTTCCTACCCCTGCCAACCTTTTAGTGTCGCAGGCAAACAAAAAGGCGAAGAAGATTCAAGACACCTCTGGGCAGACACTTTTAGACTTGTCCAAGAGTGCCAACCCACTTGGTTCGTTGGAGAAAATGTTAGTGGACACATTAAACTCGGTCTCGATACCGTACTTGAGGACTTGGCGAGTGAAGGTTACGACACAAGGACATTTGTTATTCCAGCTTCATCCGTTGGTGCGTGGCACAAAAGGGAAAGACTCTGGATTATCGGACATAAAGCAGTATCCGACACCGACAGTAGACGATTCAAAAGTAGTGAATCCAAAACCGAACAGGAGACCGGGCTTAGTGAGTCAAGTAAACGCAGAGATGAGACAAGAACAGTATCCGACACCAGCAGCATACGAGGACAGAACACCACCAGAAACAACACACAAAATGAGCAACAAAAACTTTCAAAAGAAAATGAGCAATCTAGCAAGTCAAGTGAGGTATCGAGCAATGTATCCGACACCAGCAGCGAGGGATTACAAGGACTCAACGCTAAGTCCAGCATCAATGAGTCGCAACTCGGACAGTCTACCAACCATGATGATGAGACAAGAACAGTATCCGACACCACAAGCAGCAGATTGGAAGAACATGGATACAGCGAAACAGAAGATGCTTTCCAATTCACTACCCAAGAAAACTGGTGGCAAGCTCAATCCGAACTTTGTGGAGTTCCTGATGGGATTTCCGTTGAACTGGACAAAAATAGAGTCGGAAGAATCAAAGGATTAGGTAATGCGATTGTTCCACAGATTGCTTACTACATAGGATATAGTATCTTAAAAAACTAACAGTAAACATTTGTTGATGAGTGGAATTAATTATAAATATTTTTATGTTGTTCTATCATGATTGATGATAAGATATGGTCCTTCTCACCGTAAACAACAGCAGCGGTTATGAGTTTTTTTATTTCATTAGACTTATCATTAAACCACTCATTAGATTGTTGTCTGTATTTACGGTAGAGTTGATGGCAAGTTTGTTCATTAAAGACTTTTGACTCTAATCTGATACCAATTAATCTAACATCTTCCGTTGATATAGTAAGTTCTTTAATGCGTGCTATCCAATTAGTAGACTTACCAATTTTTATTTGTCCTGATTTATTTTCTAAAAAATATATGTATGATGGATGCCTGTGAATTTCAAAGACTTCATCATAATCTTTGTCTTCATCTACTACTTGAATTTGTATTTCTAATGCTTTCTTTCTTGCTTGTTTAATACTTATGGCTGGGTAATAACCAAACACCTTTGATTTGTGTGTCCCCTTTTTAACATAGTCATATGCCCAAGAGTGCATACCTTTTCGTGAGAAGCAGCATAGCAAACAATTAACTTTAGCATCACGAATGTAGATATATTTTTTTTCAAAATTATCTGGATGCCAGTTGTTTAAAAAAGCATTAGTAATATCTACATTCTTATTATTTTTTTTAGACATTAAATTTTATTTTAGAATACAAATAAAATACAAAATGTTATTACAGCTGCAATAGTACCAATAATTTTATAAGCTAAATCCCAACTAGTCCAATGTGCTTTTAATTTATTTAACATTTATCCTCCCTAAAATTTGTTTTAATATATCAAGATTATCTTCATTTTGTTTTTTAATATAACCAATCTCAACCTTTATCGTTTCTAATTGATTCAAAGTTACTAGCTTAGATTGTTGTTCTTCAAGAGTATTTAAGCGGGACATACTTTCACCCCAAGCTACTGCGATAGTTAATAAAGGCAGACAAAATAAAACTGCTGTTTTAGTATCTATACTCATCTTCTAACTAAACTTCCTCCAAAGTATAAGCCAATGATGCTTGATACCACATGAGTATCAAGCGGAGTAATGACCAAACCGCTTAATGGTTTCCATAAGGTCATGTCGGTACTGCTACTAAATATCCAAAAGCCAGATGATACCGCTTCGGTATAACCAACAAAAATATTTAGATTGGGGTCAATGAAAGGTGCGAGCTTTGGCAAGACTATGATAGCCATGACACACATGAGTGCAATCCAGCGTCTCGTGTTTTTGGTGAATGGGTCTTTGACATTACGAGCTTTATCAAATTGTTTAGCTTGAAAGCCTGCTCTAGCCATTAAACTTTTTTGTTCATCAGCTTTGTCCTGTGCTTTCTGTGCCATGATAGATAACACACCACCGATAACGGTTGATGCACCCATTGATATTAATTCCATTGGTATCATATTATTTCCCCAGAGGATTGTCGTTTAAAATATCGTACACTTTTCCAAATTCTTTTTCAGCCCAAATAGACACGCTATTTTCTGTCTCTTGAATATCATCATCTAATTTTTTTAATTCATCTCGTTGCCCCGCAACCGTAGCTTCTAATGCAGATATTCTATCTACCAAAACAGATACATTAGTTCCTTTCTTCTTCCTTAGCTTATCTACTTCTGCGATAATAGCTTGGAGCTTGGTATCGCTTTGACTCATTTTGTAGATTACTCCACCTGCTGCTGGAATTATTGTCAAGACTAACGACAGTAATACCGCTGGTGTTAAGGTTATACTCTTGCTCCCTTCCATATATCATCTCCTGGGTTAGGTCTATAGTTTCAGTCATTATAATTGTATCCTGAATTACTTGCAAATACTCAATAGGCAGTGCTATTTGAGCCTTTGGCGTATCTTTAACCACAGCGTTTCTACCCTTGTCAGTAGATTTTCTTTTAGTAGCCACAGACTTGTCTTTAAGTTTTGCAGTAGGTTTCTTTTTACTTTTCTTTGTTTCTTTTTTGTCATCTTTTTTTTCAACGCTTTTCTTTGGTTCATTTTTAGTCTCCTTTACTTTTTCGGTTTTGTTTGATAGCTTGCTTCTTTCATTTTTTTTTGTCTTTGGTGCTGTAACTTCTTTTGTTTCTGGTTCAATTTTAACATCAGCTTTAACCTCGACTTCAGCTTCTTTAACCTCAGCTTCAATTTCAATTTGTTCTGTTTCAGTTTCAACGGTAACCTCCAATGGTTCTTCTATTTCTATTTCTTGAATTTCTTGTATAGGTTCTACCTCAACTATTTCTGGTAAATCTACAGGCATTTCAATTTTTATTTCAGTGATTGGTTGAATGTCAACCACATTAGGTAACTCTATTTCAGGCATATCAATCGTTTCAATGGGAGCTATATTCATTTCTATTTCAGGCATCACTTGAATATCTTGAATTAAATCTAAGGTTACTTCGGTAGATAAATCTAAACCCCCTATCATGGTTTCAGGGACTACTTCAGATACTACAATGGGGGCTATATATTCTTCAATGGTTAATGTCAAATTAATATTATCTATGATAGGACCATACCAATTTGATGAGTTGCCAGTATCATTCCCTGTTATAGTTAAACTAATATTTAAGTCATTGGTATTAAATGTGCCTTCTACCTGCTCAGTAAAAGAATAAGTAGACCAGCCATCTTCATAGGGAGCTGCAGTTGTATTAGTTATTATTTCAGCAGTATCAGTAGATGATAAAGTTATGGTATTAACGATTGTATCATCCGCCCCACCGTAGCACCACTCGCCCCCTGTATTTCCACAACCAATACTTTGAAAATTCATGTTGATTTCTTTAACAAGATGATTATCTAATACTTCTGAGATGTCAACATCTTGACTTATGTTACCATCTTGGTACCTGAATCTAATACTTTTAGATGCTGAGTCATTATAGGTATTAGGGTCCCGCTTAACTTTCTCTTGATTACTGTCTGATAATTCCCAATCAGAGGTATCAGTGGTAAAGCTATTATTAGTTAATAGGTTGTCCGTAGTCTCTGCTGCTGATAGGTTTTGGATGAACCACATCAAACTTAACAGGCTTACGCATAGGATTTTTAATGACATTATTTTCCTCATCTATAATATTGCGTTTACGATACTCAGCTATTGCATCATCTCCTATCAAACCATTGACAGGACAAGGACTTCCAGCTGCAATCATTGCTTCAAATACTCTAGGGTCTCTGCATAACATGGCGGTTGCGGATATTTTGAGTCCAAGCTGTGCCAAAGCCCTACTAAGTTTTATCATCTGACAGTTTTCATCAACCACCTGGATACCAGCAGAGATACCAATGAACCCACCTGACACACCACCTGCTCTAGCTACCACACAAATATCAGTACCCCCATAGGCAGAATTAATAGAAGGTACAGATGGAGGAGAAACTGGCATGTCTTTATATCTAATGTTGGAATCTGCAGCGTGCAAAGCAGAGGTATAGGTTAACCCTAAAGTTAACACAATGATTGTGAGTAAGATTTTCATACATTAGTCAGCAGCAGCTATAGTGTTACCAGCTTCTACCCACGCAAGAATCGCTTGGTAATCTACATTTTTATTGTCTAACGGAACATAACGAACAACGCCATCAATGGTTGCTTTAACATTTACATTTCCATCGCCTATAAAACCTTGTTGATATTGTGCTGCGGTTACGATTGCCATATTTATTTTCTCCTATAATTCTGCATCAAATTGTACATAAGCACTTCCAGATTGGAACACCCCACAAGGATGTGTAGCAGTCATTCCTGTTCCACTTACTGTTATATCAGCCTCAAAACAATCAACATCAAGATAAGTTGCACTAAAAGCGGTACTCGTTGGTTGATGACTATTGCTATAGAACCAAGACATAGTTCCTGACTGTGTAGCAGTTGGAGCTGCCCTAAATTGAGTAGGGAATAATCCCATTCTGGCTCTCGCCATTGTATTATTAGCATTAGCCGAACCTATCAATGGTGGTTGTGTATATTTTTGGAAGTATCTTTGACACCTAGAAAAGTTATCTCCATAACTTTCGTGTTGGAAATTAGGAATGGTACTTGTGGTATACGAACCAATCTCTAATTGCATCCCTGATATTTTAATATCATTATTAGTATTATCAAAGAATGAGCCAATCCCTGCTGCGGAGTTAGCGTTAGTAGTAGAAGCCCATGAACTCGCTAGTGTTCCACCTGTATAAGTTGACCCAGCATGTAACCACATTCTGACACGCAAACTTTCTGCATTATCATTGGTTATTTTTCCAGTAGTATCACCCGCAAAAGATAATACATGTTGTGTCCATGAGGTTGCAGAAGTAAAGGTTTGGGCTATATGCCTAGTATTATCAGTATCTACCAATTCAATCACATAAACTTTTGCATCTTCCGCTTTCATATAAAATGAAATGGTAATGGCTTCGGCATCAGAGTGTCCTTTCTTAGCCATTTGTAAATCCTGTCCTTCAATTCTCCAATCTAAAGTAAAGAGTTCTCCTGCTGCTATACTAGCATCTGCTGTGGTGCAATCTAAATGTAAGCAATTAGAAAATCCAGATAAATCTGTGATTGCTGTACGAGCAGAAGTAAATCTACCTGCACTTGTTGCTCCAATCGTATGTCTTACTCGGTCTACGGTAACATAGCCTTCATCGCCATCTCCTAATGAGGCTTCCGAAGTGCTTCTTTGTGCCACTTGCATATCGCCATTTATAATAATAGCTTTAGAATTAGGTCTAACTGTTCCACCAAATCCATTTGCTGTACCACTATTGGTAATGGTTGCTCCTGAATCAACTGTTAAGGTAGAGCCTGATAAGATATTAAAACTATTAGCAGTCATTCTAAAGTCATCGGCACCTGCAATTTCAAAATCAATTTGGTCATCGGTTGGAGATGAAATAGTAGTATCACCATCTGCATCTAAAACCAAACCATCAGCTAAACCATTCATATCAATAAGATTACCATTGACATCAAGTGTGCCACCAAGTTGTGGTGAACTATCACCTGCTAAAGAAGTTAATGAAGAACCTACGCCTAATTCAGCAGCATCTACTTTCTTTAAAGCACTATCATCAGCATCCCAGAATAATAAATAATCGGCTGCTGCAATGGTAGTATCAGCCATCGCACTAATAATAGTTGGGTCTAAATGTTCTTCGCTAATTGCATCATCAGCAATTTTAGCTGCGGTAATGGCATCAGCCGCAATCTTTCCAGTGGTTACATTTAAGTCTGCTATATGAGCTGTGTCTATTGAGCCATCGGTATAATGTTCTGAGTCAATAGCATCATCAGCTATCTTAGCTCCTGTAATCGCATCAGCTGCTATCATTCCTGTTTCTACAGAAGTTCCTGCTATGGTGACTACGCCTGCATTGGTCATGGTAACATCCCCAGATAAAGCTGCGGCAGTAAAACCAGTACCATCTCCAATTAAAATCTGTGTTGTTGCTAATGCTACTTCTGATAACACTCCAGAACTATTTGCATTTCTACCTAATATTGAATTGGCTGCTACATTTTGGATGTGAGCAAAGTCAACACTGGCAGCGGCATAGTGTTCAGAATCAATAACATCATCTCCAATTTTTGCTGCCGTAACAGAATCAGCAGCTAACATAGCCGTTTCTACTGCACCACTAGCTATGGTTAAAACCCCTGTGTCTGCCATAGTTGCATCGCCTGACATAACATTATCAATCCATGTTGAGGTACCTGTGTCATATAACAACAATGAAGCATCGGCTGCTGAAGTAATATTAGTATCATTCATTTCAGCTAATGTGTCCTCAGTTGCAATAACGGTATCTACATACGCTTTGATACTTTGTTGCGTTGCTAATTTAGTTGCTGAATTAGATGACATGTTATCTTCATCTGCAATGGTAAAGCCGTCAAACTGGTTAAGTTCACCTGTGGTTAAAGTACAACCATCTAGTATATTTAACTCAGCACTGCTTGCTGTTATCCCAGATAACTCAAAGGTAGTGACTTCTGGATTACCTGTACTAGAATTAAATTGTAGTAACTTGCCTAAACGAGCAGCTTTAGCAGGGATGGTCATATCAGTAGTTCCTGAGATACCTTCTGTTACTGGTGCTTTTAGGTTTCTACTATTCTCCTCTGATAACTGTTGTGCAAATATCACAAGAGAATCAAAATCTGTATTAAGTGCTGATGCTGTAAGTGAGCCAGAAGTTACAAAATCTGTTGTTCTAGCTAAAGCTCTTGACCCAACTAAAGTAACAGTATCACTACCTGATGCAGCACTACCAAGCGTAACACTACCAGTACCAGTAGTTGCAGATAAAGTTACCGAATAATCAGATGTTTCGGTTTTTAATGATGTATTTACATACACCGCTATATCAGAAGTTGCTAGACACGCAAAGCTAAATGCGTAGGGTCCAGTGCCAGCACTACCTGTGTAGACTGCCCTTCTGGTTACTGCTGCTATACTATAATCTGCCATAATTTGTCCTCATTTTTTGTATTATACCTAATCTTTTATTGGTTTCCATGAATAAATATTTTCCCATTTTGGTTGACGCTTAATATCAAGGTTATCTCCAATCCATTTTCCCCTATGTTCTTTTTTTAATCTTTTTAACCACTTTCTTTTTTTTGCATTGTATTTAGGGTCTGCAAGTTTTTTTAAATTATCAAATATTAACGCATTGGTTGCTGCTCGTGTATACCATAAATTATTGTAAGGTGTATACTTAGCTAAAAATGTAACTAAGTCTGGTCCTAATTTATTTAAAGTATTTTTATTTCTATATAAACTATCATGTAGTGGTTTTAATCCTAGTTTAAATAAATCATTACCGAAATTAAAGACTGGTCCTGCTACTCCTCCAAGAAAACTTCTTCCATATTGACTGGTATCTTGCAAAGCAACATCAGCAAAAAATCCCATTCCTCCACCATACATAAGACCTTTAGTTATAGTAGATACATTCAATGGAGCTGGGTCTTCTCCTTTTAATAAATTTTTAATTTGATACAACAACATTCCTATAGAACTAGTCATTACTACAAGTCCCGCTGGATAGCCTACTCTTGCTGCATGACTAGGGTGCGTTAACATCACATTACCTGCTCTTGCTAATTGAGTATACATAATAGTCATTGGAAAGTTTTTGAATAACCAGAATGCACGAGCTACTTCTCCTTCTCCTGTACCTGGTTTAGTTCCTCGCATCATAAAAGCACGACTGCGTGCCATCATTGTAGGAACTGCTGTTTCGACTTCTGCGAACATGAAAGTATAAAATTTATGGCGTAGTGCTTCATCTTCAACATCACCAATGCGTATATATTGAACCTTTCTGTCATATCTGGATTGATAAAGTTTTTGTTTTCCCATGGCTGCATGGTCTGCTTCGGTAATACCATAACGCTTGTACATGTATTTTGTGGTATTATTAAGTTCTGCCCATGGTTTTTTAACTAAATCTCTAAGATGAAATTGAAATTCATATTTAAAAGAAGTACGAGCAGCTGCGGTACCTGGAGCCAATAAACTAACTTTCATTAACTTATTTGATGCCCATGCCATATAACCGCTTTCAAATTTTTCTCCTGAAAATCTACTAGAATTTTTTAATTCATCCCCTATTTCGTGAGCTACCACTCTGGCTTCCCTAGCTAAAGCTTTTGTATTTTGACTGTTATATAAAAATTTAACATATCCGTTAACTGTTTTGTGTGCTGGCATTCCTACTAACATTCTTGTTAATGCACCATAACTTAAATCAGCAAGCGTCATAATATAAGCACTACCTAATTGTGCGGTTACTAATAATGCTCTTACTGCACTTGACCCTTTAGCAAATTTTTTGTTTTTAACAGCAAACTCTGCACCTGATAAATGGTCAAACATACGCCCAAATTGTTGGCTTTCTGCTGTAGTAACCCCAGCAATACCATCATAATCTTTAGCAAATTTTGCTAAGCGTTTAGCGTTACGCATAGGGTTAGGACCAAAGACACGCAACATGGCTATCTCCATACTAGCGTGGTCCATATACTCATCTAGCAATACTAAAACATCTTTACCATATTGTTTGTTATAATTTAACCATGAATCAGCATCTTTAAAAAATAATACTCTGCTATGTGCATTTTTTAATCTTAACTTAAAGCCTTCCTCCACATTAGCAAAAGCTGATTTGGTATCGCCTATCACAATATTGTCATATATTTTATTTAATTCTTCTTTTAATAGTTGGTCAAAATTTGCATCTTCTAGGTCTAAGTCTAATAGTTTTCCTGTGCGTGCTTTATCTAATGCTGGGAAAATTTCTTCAACCCATGTATTTTTTGGTACCTGCCCTACTTTATAACCAACATGTGTTTGTGGGAAAAAATTATTTAATTTATTCCAAGACATTCCATATTTGGTTGCTACCATATGAATATCATCAAACATAAGTGTTATTTGTTTTGCTAATATTTTAGCCTGAACATCCCCTGTTGCTTCCCCATATATTTCTTTAATAATATTATTCCCATGAAACTTATTAATTTTTTTAGGGTCCGTAGTATGTAATATTTCAACATCTAAACGATTCATAAAATCTTGTCTAGTTGCTCTTTGCATAGATACTACATTATTAGTAATAATATCACGCCCATAACTAACCTCTAAAACATCAGTAATAATTTGTTGCATGCTTTGTGATTTACCTTTACCTACGAATCTACCAACACCCCTAGTTGGAAACTTAGAATATTGTTTTATAGTAGCGTTTAACAAGTTAACTAAAGCCATGTCATCTAATATTTGTTTAGCTCTTTCGTCTGCATTTTTACTTAAACTTTTTAAATATTCATCTTTATTTAAAAAATTTCTTAACCCTGATTTCTTTCCCATTAAAGCAGACATAAACCATTTCTCATTAGCGACCCCCGCTTCAATCCCTTTGAAATTGGTTAGTAATTCATCTGCATTTTTTAATAAAATAGTTTCTGACATTGGTTCTATGCGTAAAGTCCATTCTCCTGTTTCAGCAAAATGTTTTAATAATTGATTACTAACAATAGAATTATGAAATTGAATATCATAATTATGGTAACGCATTAACCCTGTTAATGCTCTGTGTTGTTTAGCTGTAAGCTTTTCTCCTTTTTTTAATAGCTTAGTTTCAATCTCATTGATAGCTTTATTAAAATCTTTAATAGGTTGTTTTATTGTGTTAAGCACAGGTAGATATTTTTTATTAAAATTTACATTGTTTGCTTCTACTGCTATTTTTCTAAAATGTTGTACCAACTCATCTGGTGTTAAGTTTTGTATAATTTTATCATTTAAACCGCTGTTTTTAATTTCGTTAGCTAAATCATTAATAGCATTAATAGTTCGAGTATCACCTTTCATTATACTTTTCATTAAAGTACGCCCTATTTCTCCTAACACTGCTATACCACCACCAAATAAAGCCCCACCTAAAAAAGAAAACTCTAATCGTGAATTTAATTCTTCATCACTGACTCCTAGAGTTCTCCAATCAATCCCAAATTCTTCCAACTCTTGTTGAACTTTAGGATTACTTATTCTTAAATCCATTTTTTCTCTAAGTTTTCTAGTCCCTGTTTGTTGATACCCTTCTAATATAGTAGCCCCTATTGCACCCTCACCTATCCAGGCAGCCACTCTAAGTATACTACTACTCATCATTCCTATTGGGGTAGCAACTAACGGAATAGTTGCCATATATAATAATGTTGCTGGGTCATCAAACATTTGTGCGCCAATACGACCCGTAAAGTTTAAAAAACCACTTCGGTAATCATTGTCGGCTAATATTTGTGCAGCGTATTGATTATTAATCGCTTCATCAGCTAACACATTATCCATTTCTTCTTGATTGGTAACAAACTTTTTAACAAATGGGTCATTAGCATATTTAGGGTCATTTTTAAATGCACGCATTGTTGCATACCATTTATGTTCAGCCTGTATTTTTAGGTATTCTTTTGCATCCATCCCTAATTCTAAACTCATTTTAGATATTTTGTCGTTAGCATATATTCCATGTTTAGTTATAAAATTAGGCACAGCATCATACGAATGCTCAATCTTTTTTCCAGTTGCTTGTGTATATATTAAATTTTGTTGTGTCATAATATCGTATGTAGTGTCGTCTATAGTATCGCTTAAAAAACGGGTTTCATCAGCATAAGCAATTTCTAATTCTTTGCTAGCACTAAACTCTACATCTAGTTTGTCGTAACTGGTTAGTTCCTCTGGCTGTATATTAAAGGTCATTCATTTTCTCCAAAAAAATCTTGAAACTCAGCACCATATTCCATTGCCCCAAAACTTGTCCCAGCTTTTGTTTCAAGTGTTATAGCTCTATCTCGTATTTCTACCATGTTTTTAACCATGCCAGTTGTTTGGTGTAATTTACTGTATTTTAGTCTAAGACCAGTTGGGCTTACTAAAATATCTCCTTCTCTAGGGCTTCTGAGTAAAAAACGCCTAGTGTATGTAGCACTTCCTATATCACCTGGTCCCATATTTACCCAGCCTTGGTCAATCAATACATCATCATCTATTGTTTCACCACCTACATATTGTAAATTAGGTTGTACATATTTTTGAAAGTCATAAGCTGCTTTTTTTAAATCAATCATCAGCTCTACGGGTCTACCTTTGTACATTACAATCGTCACATTATCCTCATCTTTAATCGTATAAAAATCAGGGTTTGCTTTTGAATTTTTAAAGCTTAAATTCCTCATGAGCTTTGCTGTAAAGTCAATTCTATCTTTTTCTGGCTCTGTTTGAGTATTGTAGGCATCAAGAGTTACTCTGCCCGTAAATGGGTGAATAAAAGTTTTGTACCCTTCTTCCCATTTTACCATTTCCCCAGTTTCAGGGTCTTTAATATACATGTAGGCATTCAGAAAAGATGTGTCCATTGTATCAATGGTGTCGTTCAAAGTGTCGTACCCCACCGTCACATCAGAAAATTCTTTTTCTCTATATGCACCTCTTAAATGTACGACAGAGTCATTGTCGCCTATAGCACCGTACCCATTTACCTGTTGGTTATTTTCTTCTTGGTAACCTGTCACAGCCCTAAAAGCATTTTCAATAATCTCGCCATCTTCTGCGGCAGCTTCGCTGCCATATGCGATTTCTTGATTACCATAAATATATGCACGCATATCATTTTCTATAGTAGCTGTAATATCAGCTTTAATACCACTTTTTATCATTTCTTCTGTTAAATGGGTGCGTGTATACTCTCTTATATTATCTTGTAATGTGTCATCATTAGTTTTTTCCTCCTTTGCTTTTGGTCTTGCAGCTGCATTATTTATTTGTTCATTACCAAGGAAAACTTTATCTAATACTCTATCTTTTTTATTATTTATTTTATCTTGTATGGCTGCATTTAGATAAGTTATAAACTGTGTTTTATTATCGCCTAATTTAGTTAACATAGGATAAGCAAGTGATGATAATTCAGGTAAAGTAAATTGGTCAAAAAAATTAGTTACATATAATTTAGCTTCCTCTCTGCTTTGTAAAGAATTTACTTTATTTAAAAATCCTCCTATTTCTGTTATATCTATGATAGGCACACCTAAAGTATTTCTTCGGTCAGCTATCTCATTAACTCTGTCACCATTAGCATCCAGAATATTTCCTTCTAGATTCAGTAAAGCTTCAACAAACTTCGTAGGTGATGTTTCATATTGTTCCATGCGTTTTTCAGTATAAGTTTCTAATGATGATTGCGAAGCAGCTCGCCAAAACAAAGTATCTTCTTCATTTAATTCTACAGGACCAGTATTAAGTGAACCATCTGGTTCTCTAACAGTAATCTCAAGCGGGTACAGAGTTTTATTGTGCATTGCAATAAATTCTTTATAATTATTCTTATTTAGATTAGATATGTTTGCATCTATTAGCATATACATAGCTGCTAATTCAGGGGTGCGGGTTTCTCTATTTTCTTCAACCCAAACTTTATGTGATACTTCTAATCTTTTCTTTGCATCTTCTGTTGTTGCTTCTGTGGTTACCCCTGCTTGCGTTAATATACCGTTTTTTATTTTCTCTTTATGTAAATATAATTCATCATTTGCATCATCTACATCAACTTTATAAGTGTTAATTATATTTAATTTCATTTGTAAGTCAGTAATGGTGTTATGTGTTGTATCATCTGCCTTAGATACTGTAACAAGTGCATCAAATCGAGCAGACTTAAATGCGTTCCCTAAGTCAATACTGTGTTGTTGTGCCGCAAGTGGGTTAGCTGCTACCCAATCATCGTAGTTTTGTTTAGCTGCTGGACCATCCTCTGTGAATACATTTAATCCCCAATATTTAGCTAAATTCATTCCTCTTGTTTTACTTGCTGTTCCATTTTTTGTTTTTAATTGGCTTAATAATTTTTCTCTATACCCAATCTTCATACGCTTAATGTATGGGTCTAAAGTTTTTCTAGCTTCTAATTCTAATAAAGGAGAATCTAATCTATCTACTCTAAACTGTTGGTACAAATCTAATACTTTTCTATCAAGTAAAGCATCAAATTGATTTCCAGGAATTAATTTGCCTAAACTATCGAGTTCTAATTCTTTACTTAATACAGATACATCTTCTATATAATCATTACCAATTTCAGTTAAAACTAATTCGTTAGTTAATCTGTCTTCTAAACCTTGACTATCTTTAGTATTATAATATTCAGCATAAGGGTCATTATCTACTGCTCTACGCTGAGCTTTCTTTGCAGCATCAGTTTTCAATTTGTCATAGGCTATTTCAGCTCCAAACTGTGTTAATTTTTGGACACCTTCACTTTGTATTTGGGATGCTTTCATTAATCCAGAATAATCTAAGGTAGCACTTTGTATGCGGGTGTCCACATTAACTTGTGTTTTGGTTTTTTCGTATTTTTTTCTACGAGCCATTAAAATTTCCTCCTCATATCTAAAATAGGTCCAGGGGAATAAGTATAACCTACTGGCTCTGCATCACCAGCTTTGCCATATGTGTATTTAAAATCACTCATATCTATGTTACCTCTAGTACCACCGCTTGTTTTATCAAACCAACCTGCCTCAGAGCCTAGCTTATAAGCTGATACAAAAGAACTAACTCCTTTCACATAGCCCGCCACTCTTACTGCTTTTCCTTCGGCTTTTGCCATACGCTTATCAAATTCTGTTTTAAGGGTTAATTGAGCTTGCTGTCCTTTTAATTGTTGTTGTATTAAAGCTTGTTCTAAATGTATAACATTTAATTCATTACTTAAATTTCTTAAACTAACAGTTTGGAATACATCCCCTGAAAATACTAACCCACTTGCTGCTTCCGAAGCTATATTTTGACTCATAACTTTTTTTGCTTCTCTTAATTTTTCATTTGCTAGTATAGCCCTATTTAAACGCTCTTTCTCAGCTTCAATTTCTAGTGTGTTTTGGTCAAACGCTGCTTTATCTTGTGCTGCTCTACTTTGTGCATCAATTAAATTAGCCTGATAACGGGCATTTTGGATTTGTGAAATCCCTTGTAACCCTTGAAAAGCTGCTGCTGCTATTGCTACTGACATTTATGCTCCTGTGCTTACTTTATAATCCATTCCCAATAAGTGTAATTTGAGAGGTGCGGATTGTCCAATTTCTATTTGTCCAGTTAAACTGTAACCGAGTATACCATGTAATGTTTTGGTGCCAGTAAAACTTGGCACTGCTACATCTAAATTATCGGTTCCTAATTGTTTAATCGGAATGGTATTGCTATTAATGGTTATGTTTTGAGTTTCATTAAGAAACGCATTAACTTCTAAAACACGCTTTTTAAAGCCCTTCAAACTAGCATAACCTTTTATTCCAGGTTCAATCGGCAAAGTTTTAATGGTTACCGTATAATCTAATCCAACTTCATAAGTTGATAAAGTAGCTGTTGGAAAAGTAATGCTGCTTGCTCCTGATGCAGTATCAGCTTGCATTACCCCATCTCCAATAATTTTTGTTGTGTACAGTGCTAAATGAGAAGTTGAAACACTTGATGCTGCGGTACCTGTAATCGCACTATCTGTGGTTAAACTTTCATCAAACAATTCAATATAATATTTATAATTAGCCATGACAAAATTTGTGACTGCCAAACGAGTTATATCTGTAGTAGTCACTGTTATATTTTCATCGCCCTTAGCAGCACGAGTTACGGTAACTACATTCGCTCCTGGATTTGCTGCCGAAAAATCGGCATGAGCATTAATCACAGTATAAATATTATCTGCTGTGGTATCATTACTTTCGTTATGAAAAAATTTATTGGTATCAGGTGTTCCTGCCCCTGCACCTTGACAAGTAAAAGTTACTGTAGTCCCATCTTGTTTGGTTAATACTAATTCAGCTCCAGTTTCTATATTAGAATAATCTGTTACCGTAATAGTACAGGTTGCTTGTGCTGGTAAATTTCTAGCAACAGCTACATATTGGTCAGACACGACAGTTGCTATATTTTTAAATAAACTATTAGTAGCATTACTACTGCCTTCTGTTGTAAATTTACTAGCTGCCACAATGTTTTGGTTACGCAATAAAGTATATATTGCTAAACTCCCATCACCTGAATTTACTAAAGCAAGCCTATCCCCTTCGTCAGTTGAGGTAGCTTTACGAATTGACATATCAGTGGGAGTATCTAATAGATGACTAGACAGCAAGCTAATTTGCGTTGATGTATAAGCATCTTTGGTTGACTCGTATAAAAATTCATTTAACGCTTTACCTTGTCGTTGAATATATAATGTACCACCAGCTACATTTTGTACTCTAATTGATTCTTTACTACCATGACTTGATTGTAATTTAGCAATAAAATTAGTTGGAGTTAATGGGTCACTAAATTCTTGTGGGGCAAAAAACTCACCACCAGTGGTAAATATTTGTAAATAGTTAGCCGAGATAATGTCTACAATAGCATTGAGTTGGCTGGTGTCTAAAGTTGCTACAAAAGCATCATCAGCATTTCCTTCACCTGGATTAAAATTAAAAAACTCATTAACCCTAGATGCAAAAATAGTTGAGGGTCTTGACTTACTACCACCAAAATATAGTCTGCCTTGATGAAAACAAACACTTCTTGGATACCCTTTAGCCCCACTAAAAGTATCAACATACCCAGTTTCTAATTCCCAGTTAGCATTAGCAATGGCTGCAGTATCAAAAAATGGTATTTCTACATGTGCTTTAACTACTGTTCCACTGGTTCGCTCTACAATTCTAGCACGACCAAACTGATTACCACCAATAATATTAATATATTGGTCAGCATGAGCAGTAGCAAACACGCTACCTGATGAAGCGGTTAAAGTAATATTGCCCGATACTGCACTAGGAGTTAATGTTCCAGAAGTGGATGTATCTACAATGGTAAAGCTAGGGGCATACTGCGGATTAAAGTCAAAAGTAACATTGGCTATGGTCCAAGCCGTATCAGAAGTACGAGTAATTTTTTTAGGTACCATATCTTCTTGTACCGTAATTAAGGTATCAGCACTTTGAGTCCAACACATAGTATTTAACATGGCTGATGTAATGGTAGTAGTTAGATAATTATTACCACTCCCTGCAATATTAGTTTGTAATACGCCATCTTTAATAACATACATTTTATTGTTAGTGAACGCTAATAAATACGCATCACTGGTATTAAATTCAAACGCTACTAAGCGTACTCCACTTGCTGCAGCACTATCTAATTCGGTAATATATTTAAGTCCAGGTCTGCGTTTAATGCCGCCTTGTGGTAATACCACTACATTTAAAGCAGTTGTTAAACCCGATTCATATTGTTCAACATCTGTGCGAGCTAATAGCTTGGGGTCTAGTTCTCCAGATGTGAAACTATTTTGTATCGCTATGACTCTTGACATTAGCGGACCTCAATTAAATCGAAACTTTCGTTGCCTATGGTTTGGCTGCGTTGTCCTTGTGCATCAGCTTGGCAAGCTTGTCTAAATAATCCTCCTCTACCATTTTCAGCAGGACTGCCAAATGCTAATGCTCTAAAAAAGTCTGCTTTAGTTATCTGGTCTGTCAATGGTTCAGCTATATCTGCTGCTAACGCATGACGGAGCATATAAATAAAGTATTCTGGAAATCTTGATTCATCAATATCTGCAATATAATCAACATATACTGTTGTATAATTAGTTAATAACCTTGGTTGTCCTACATAATAAAGCTCAAAATTACTTTGTGGATTAGCTCCAGCACTGCTTGTTGTAAAAACAGCTTTGGGAGTTCCAATCATATCTGCTGGCAGTGCATACACATAAGTCCATTCTGTTACTGGAGTATCAGATGTTTGGGCTAATTGCACTTTAACCTTAGCAAATGACCAAGGATAAATTGATAAAATATATTTTTTTAAATCGTCATAAAGACGGTCACAGATTTTTGCTGAATCTGTGCCTTCGGTAAATGAAGTCATCTCAGAAGCACCAAGCATCAACAGTGCATCATTACATATTGTTAACTTGCTATCTCCTGCTGCCATATAATCTCCATTAAAAAGTAAGCCCTGCCGAAACAGGGCTACTCATATTACTAATCAGAATCGGTTACTACTCCAATTACTGTACCATCACCGACATCAACGACTCCTGATGCGTTTGATACAACAACATGCATTGTAACTGTTCTGGTGCCACCAGTTGCTCCATGAACGATAATCATATCACCAACTGAAAGCTGGTCAGATAAATCGTTAAAGTAACCCGCAGCATCTACTGCTGTATGTGCATCAGTGGTTGTATAAACATACAAAGCTGGTAAATCACCTGCTCTGCCTTGTCCAGCTAATGCTCCAAACCCTGCTCTTGCATATGCCATATTATCCTCCTGTTATTCACGACAAGTGATTTCAACTATACCATTTGTGTCAATACCAACTGACCCAGCAGAGAACATTGAGTTCACTAGGAACGATGATTTCTCAGCAATATAGTTAATTTCAGTTTTCTTATCCATGTTAATAGCAAGACCACAAGCATTTCTGTGCCAAGCTAAACATGTACGGTCAGATGAACCATCAACTGCTAATCCACCTTCTGTTCTGTCTCCAACCATGATGAATTTAAAACCTAAGAAAGTATCAACCATACCTTGAGCTAATGCTTTAGTAGTGTTGACATCAATAGTTTTAACATCACTGTCGTCTAAGAACGCTGCCATGTTATTTGCATGACATAGGAAGAAACGGTCTTCTGCTGGAACTCCTTTTTGGTCCATTTGCTTTTTAGCTGATAATACTTTATCAACATTCAAGTTAGTGGCAGAACCACCAACAGAGTTAGCAACAGTTAACGATGTACCTGCTCCATCCAAAGCATCAATTACTAATTGGTCCATTCTGCGACCTACTGCCATTGATACTGCTTTCACAAGCTCTGCTCTTTCGTCAAATAATACTTTGCCGCTAGTGAATATATCGCTATATTCTGCTGCATTGTAATCTGCCATTGTCGCTGACACTTGTGTATGTGTTAAGTTCATTGGAGTTACATCAGATTGTGGAATATGTAAATTCGCCACACCTGACCCTAACTTATTGAACTTGTATGTGTTACCAGATACCCCAGTTCTTTCACGAACTGTTCCAGCTAGCTGTCTATCATTTTGATAGGCTTGCTTAACTTCTGCATCAAAAATGGTAACAAAACTTGTACTAATAGATGTACTCATAATATCACTCCATAAAATTAATTAAAAATTTTACGCCAGAAGTTGTCCATTTGGGCTTCAAACTTGTAGGTAACGCCTACCTCGTGTCATTTTGACATTCAAGGGCAGCGTATGCTGTTGTCCTTATCTGTATTCTATAATGTAATTGCAGTAATTTGCAACTAAATTATGTAATCAGTATCAGGGTTATCTGGAAATCTTTGCTTAAACATTTTCTGAACTTTATTTCTGTATTGAATATCAGTTTTATATTCAGGTTTTCCAACCATTGCATACAATTCATCAGCAGTTGGTAGCCCTTCTGTAGTAGGCTCTGCTACTGGTACAGTTGCTTCTCCATAAAATCGTCTCAGCTTTTGTAATGCTCTAATTCCGTTAGCAGTTGAACCCGTTTGTTTAAATGCTTCTAACTCAGTTTCATTTAATACCCCTTTTTTAAATAAACTATCTGCCCATTGTGCAGTTGATTTAATTACGGCTTCAGCATTAGGACCTAATTTTTCTTTTTCAGCTTTAGCATCGGCAGTGTATTGGTCTAATTCTGATATTTGAGTATCAATATAATCTGCTGCTAATGCTTCAAACGCAGCTTGTGATACGCCATGTTCTTTAGCCCAGCCTTGGAATTTTTCTAATAAAGCATCATCACTGGCAATGCCTTTTTCCTCTGCAAATTTAATATCATAACCATCTTTAGGAGTTTTATGTTTTCCTTGTGAAAAATTCTTTTCCATTTCAGCGTATGATTTAGAAAATTTCTCAAGGTCAGGACCATCTTTTTCAGTCCAAAATTTTTCTGGAAAATAATCTGGTCTTTCAAGTTCTTTGGTTTCGCCCGCAGCGGTTTCTGCGTCTAATGGGTCTGGCGTTTCTGCTAATACATCTTCAATTACTTTTGGATTAGCATCTTTTTCGGCAGCAGCTTCCTCTGCAATCTCTTGTAATGGTTCATCTAATAAACTTTCTTGTGCTTCATCACTCATCCCCTTGCCCTCTCTATGCGTTTTTGGATTTCTCTAATAATGGAATTTTGTCCTTCACGACAATAGCCGTATGACGCAGATTCCCCTGGTATAAAACTTGGTTGTTCAATCGTAATTCCTCGTAAATGAGTTAATACTCTTTGCCCCTCCTCTGTAGTAAATACTTTAAAGTATAAACGGTTAAGTTCTTGTGGGTCAACATAATCTGGATAATCTAATTCTTGTTCAGCAGTTAAATTTAATTCATCCCAGCTCATACTTCCTCCTCAGTTGGTGGTTCTTCAGGCATTGGTGGTTGTTGCATTTGTTGTTCTGCTTGCATTTGTTGCTCTGCCATCATTTGTGTTTGTTGGATTATCATTGCACGCTCTTGTGGACTATTGCGTAATGCAGCTGGTACCCCTAATTTTTCAGCAATGTAATCGGTAATCTCACCAATCTTTAATGTGGTTGCACCTTCAGGTCCAAGTTGTGCAACAATTTGTGCAAACTGCACCACATTATTAACATCACCCGCATTTTGTGACATTGCAATCGGACTGACTGGAGTAATTTTTACCTCTAAACCATTGACTTTTAAAGGTAATTCTATTAAACCTTGTTGGTCCATAATGGTTAAAGTACGCTGAATAATAGGTGTCATCACTTCGGTAATCAATCGACCAAACGCACTGCCTAAATTCTGTGCCAGTTCTTGAATACGCTGTTGTATTTCAGTGGCACTACGAGCTGACATATCATCTCTAGGTAAAGATTCATCTAATAATATCTTTTTAATCGAGGTAACTAGTTGGTCTATTACAATTTGTGAAAGCTGAGGGTCCCCACTACGCTGCAAGGGTCTTAACGATTCACCTTGCGGTCCACCATTTCTAGCCACTGGAATAATGGCACCAGGTTTTAACACCATGGTATTTGGATTTAACACTCCATCATCTGCCGCAGTATACACGCCAGCAATCGCAAGTGACGCATTCTTTAATAATAATTCTTTTACCTTATTAAGAGTTTTTATATCAGGGATAGCTACTGTTAATGGTCCACGACCATACACTTCACCCGCTGCTTTCATATATCTTGATACTATCCAAGGAGATGAATTAAGTTGTCTATCGACTAACTTATATTTTTCTTTTTCCCAAATAACACAATAATAATAATAGCCTGTTTCTAAATCTTTAATGGTAGCTTCTAATAAATCTATTTCTGTAATCGGTTTGTTTTTAATCATATCTTGTAACGCAGCATTAAGCTTTGCATCAGGATACATATTCATTAATTGTTCAGGTCTACATTTTATTTTACGATAAACATTTTCAACTTGCCCATGATTGCCTTCTTCAAGACACACTAAATACATTGGAATGGCAGTAAAACGAATCGGCATCGTTTCATCACCTGGTTGAATAAGCATCACTCCAGTACCGACACATAAGTCTAATAAAAATTCACCCATGGCTAAATCAAAATTAGAGTTACGAATCACACTAAACATTTTTTCCGAGTACATTTCTAATACTTTGGTTACATCTTGTTGTGCTTCTTCAGGAATATCATTGCCTGGTTCTAACTTACACCAGTTAGTTTGCGGTGGAAATAATCCTGATTGAATACGATTGGCAAATTTTTGAGTAGAATCAATCGCTGTACTGTCAAATACATCTGGCATTTTATTTTGTCCAGATACTCCACCTTCATAATACCCTTCATAAAGATTACGATTGGGTAAAGCGTAACGATAGCAATCTTCATAGACTGATTGCCAAGTATCTTTCTTAGCTTTAGCACTACTGTAACGCTGCATAATTTGATTAACTGATAATTTTGCCATTAATATTTACTCGTAAATTTAAAATCTAATTGCCCACTTTCATTTGTTTTACTTCCATGAATAGCTATAGAAGTATCTTTGCCTAATTGTTTTGTAAACCCAGCTCTAATCTCTGTTTTAGGGTCATCCCTATCAGCCTTACTGCTATAAGTAGTCATTCCTGCACTGACTGTTGAATCACCAAAAATAGGTAAGTCTGTTTTGGCATCCAATTTAAACTTATAATAATCAGTGGTTTCTGTAATGTCCCCCAAAATTTCATAATCTAATTGGTTACTACCACCAGCTACACTTTCCCTTGCAAATTTTTCTCTCGCTAATTCTTTATCATAAACCCCTTGATGATATTCTACCGCTTGTGCTGGGGTCATATTAGCTAATTTACTTAAATTTTCTTGGGCATAAAAACTTTCTATTCTAGCGATTTTTTTATTTTCTTTGGTAACTTTAGATTGTGAATAATTTTCTAAAAAATTTTTTTGTTTAATAATTCTATCTTGCTTTACATCTTCTCTTGGTATTTCAAATTTATTCATAAAAAAAGTAGCTGCTTCATTTTTATCAGTAAATTTAGTATTTAGATATGATTTGATTTCTTGTTCTTGTAAAGCAAAATCTATTTGCCCCTTCCAATTAGTTTTCCAGTCTGGTACTGCTTTAATTAAAGCATTTTTTCTTGCTGGAAATGTATGTTGAAATAAGCCTATTCCATTTTTCCCATCTCCTGTTTCATCAGCAGCAGGGTCAAAGTTACTTTCGGCAAATATATTAGCTAACATTCCTTGAACATGAAATTTAGATAATTCTTTTTTACTAAGAAGATAATTATAAATTTCTTTTTCCACAATTTACCCTAATGTTGTTTTCTTAACACCCGTTTCAGGATTCTCACGCTCAGCGAGTAAAGAACGCATCCCTCCATACCTTCCCTGACGCTTGCGTTTTTGCATCATTTGCATTTCTGCAATCTTTTTGCGTTCTTCCTCAGCGTCTTTTTCCGCCAACAATAACTTGCTTTCTTCTTGAGCTTGACGAGCATCTTCTTTTGCTTTAATTTCATCAGCACTTGGTCCTGGAATTTTTGGTTTTGAAAGTATACCGCTCATTATTTATCTCCTAATAATATTTACCATACATTACATAGTCTGCTTTATCATGTCCAAACTGTTTCATCAGACCCTCGTAGTTGAATTGTAATACAGATGCCCAGTTCTTTGCAACCTGATTATCAGCACGCACCGTAACTTGAATTCGATGTGCGGGTAAATATTTAGCCCCATGTTTAATCACAAATTTAGCGGTACGGGTAGTTGCCACTGGATATTTATGAAAAAGTTTGCTTCCCAAACACCACGCTTCATACACTCCAGGAACCACTTGGGCAAATCCCCAGCACGCTGCAATCTTACCTTGATAAATAATAGTAATCGCAGGTCCTACGGTTTGTAATGTTTCCACATATGCCACAGTTGCATCATAGCTACCAAAATATATAGCATCAGAATCACGATAATCGAGATAATAAGCGTCATTAGGTTCATAATAGCGGTACTTAATTCTGTCATTACGGTTTAAACTGTTATAAAATTCTACGATACCTTCATGGGTAGTTAAAGTAACGGGGTTAGTCTTCTCCCCCTTTAGGCTAACCCTCTTTTTTTTGCCTAACATTTCATTCAAATCAGAATACATTAAAATCTACCTTGGCAACCCGTTGCTCTTGTTGCCCAAATTGAGCATTTTTACGAGTTAAGATTCGATGTTCTCCTCCCCCTAACATTAAATAACCAAACGCATCGCCAATATGCGAAAAATTATTTTTTAAGGGAACATCTTTAAAGCGTTCGTACCCTGCTCCCACTGCTTCTCGTTTAAAAAAATAACCACCCGCCAAAGCTTTTCTTAAAGTGGCACAACTTTTATTCACAATTAATCCAGGGACTCCTGCAATCATGCGATTCATCGGCATCGCTCCCGCTTCTCGCCTAACTTTAAAATCGTTACTGACGGTAGGTCTGGCATTAAGTCCTTGAGTTTTTAAATGGTCAAACGCAGTCACTTCAAAGATTTCATCTCGTTTACTTCCCGCAGGGTCTCCCCAAATTCTAATCTCTTTGGCATTGGGAAACATTTTATTGATTTCTATTTTAAGTTGGGTAGTAAATCTCTCTAAACCCATGTCAAAAGTTACCAATTCATGCAGAATATGCCAACGACCATTCTCCAAACGCTGACCAAACACTGCCGCAGGCGTTAAACCAAAGTCTAACCCAATCTGAATTGGATATTCAGGCAAGTATTCAATGTTATCACTCATCACCACATCACTATACTCTTGCCACACAGCACGCCCCTCTTGGACAAAGGTATATTTACCTTGAGCATAGCAAGAAATCCAATCGAGATTCTTCCCCGCTAGCATTTGTTCATAGTACCCTTCGGTCAAATTAGGAATATTCTCGGCTTTCTCATTCATCGCCCAATATTTACCTGCCGCATAAATGGCATCCTCATAATTGGCATCGACTTCTTTCACCCCCCCAGGTTGTTTATAAAATTTCCAAGGGAAACGACCCTTCATTTTTTCTTTCTCAGCTAGATGATGCCACCAATGGTCATCATCCATCGGGTTGGTGTCCATAATAATAAACCGATGTTGACAACCCCCATGAGCTTTGGTAGGAAAACGACCGACTCGATGGGTCAAACCATCAATCACCGCTTTGGGTAACTCTCTGGCTTCATTGACCCAAGCACCTGTTAATTCTAATGACAATAATTTACGCACATCTTTAGGAGTATCAAGTGCTAGAAAAATGACTTCCATGTCGAGTCCTGCTAAATTCCCTTTAGGAGGTAATTGAATATGATGCGTCAACGGTGGCGACCAACGCATCGGTCCCCAAGTGGCTTCATCAAAGATTTCAAGCCAAGTTTTAATGGTGGTGGTTCTCAGCTCAGGATAAGAGTTACGCACAATGGCAAACCTGCTATGACGGATATTATCAACGGGTGATACAGGTTGTTGCAAAGCACGCAACATAATCTCAGCCGCACACGCATACGATTTCCCTGACCCGACTGGACCCATCAGTCCACGCACAAAAGAATCGTCTTTAAGAAAATTCCAAATGGTAGGATTGTGTTTAAAATTTAGATTAAGGTCTTGTATTGCTACAGGCTTTTTGCTTTCAGATTGAGTTTTGCGTTTTGATAGGTCTTTACTACCTTTAACTCTCGCCATCACTACTCCTTAAATGGTTGCCACTCCTGTATTTCCTTATCAGTAAACTGAATAGTAGGTATTTCAATCTGCATTTGCCTACTTTGTTTAGCCACGATGACAAACAAAATAGCACTTAATACCATAATCATAATATCTCTACTCGGTTTCATCGTTAAATCCAAATATCCCTGGTTTCTTTCACCCATGCAGTTGGAATGTTTATCATTGCATTATATTCGTTTTCTGATTTAGTACAAGCAATCAAAAGACGGTCTTTATTTCTATCAATGAGATAGCCAATGGTAACACATTCTGATAATTGGCATTCTCGTTTAGCATCTTCTAGTTTAATCCACCCAGTTTCCGCTACCGCATCCATCCATACCACCAGAATTATTTTAATTTTTTCCGTTTTTTTGGTTTTTTTCTTTAATGTCATAGGTTGTTTCAGGTCCTTGAATATTAATTCCTAATACTGAGGGTCTATTTTGTGAACTATCTACATTTAACATTCCATAATGTTTTGCTAATAGACGCAATGCCGCCAACTTATCGTGCATTTCAATCTCTATTTGGTTGCCGTACTGGGTTGGTGCGACCTTTAATTTTTTAATACTACGCTTAATTCTTTCTGGAAGTAAGGTAGAATCAACTACCGTTACTTTACCTGTTTCATCCCAACTAATCACATCGGTTAATTCTGATGCTCCAATCGCAGCAAGTTCTTGCTCTACGGCTTCTCGTTTAGCAAGTGAATTAGATTTCAATAAAGCCTTTGTTTCTCTTAGTGATAACTCTTTTGACATAATTTATTATAAAAGAATTTAATAAAAAATCACTAAAATTTTTTATGACACCCCCAAAGCAAAGCGGCGCCTCCGTACCCCCCATATATGCCACCTGCCACATATTGCGGGGGATAACGGGGTAAAAGTTGCTTGAAACGCTGTACTACGGGCGTTGTGAGCTGTGAATTTAGTTTACATAATCATGATTATACGAAGTGTGTTTATAGGTTGATTAAATTCCTGTCATATGTGTTGGGGAA
>VTLG01005239.1_pt1 | contig 33576 bp, 57 predicted proteins | sample 4694571 | NCBI WGS metagenome assembly VTLG01 (sample SAMN12604809, study PRJNA352737) | marine metagenome | biome: ENVO:00000447; feature: ENVO:00000209|ENVO:00000569|ENVO:01000036; material: ENVO:00002151; isolation source: viral sequences binned using virsorter ...
CATGCTCAGACACTTAAAGCGGTGGTTCGCGAGCGTACTGAATCTGGACAGGAAATGCCCGCGGACCTCTTTAACCCGTTTGTAGGTAACCAAACAAAAATAACAAGGAGAAACTAGATGCAAGAAACTAGAAACGAGAAGCAAGTAGCTACAAAACAAGAGGCAGGTCTGCCATCAGACGCCCTGTTTGAAGCGGACGCTAGAAAAGGTTTTGAAAACGTAGACTCAGAAAGTGTGGCTCTACCAATTTTGAAACTTTTACAGAACGGATCAGCAGAGGCGCAAAGAAAACATGCGAATTATGTCGAAGGCGCTGACCCTGGTATGTTCTTCAACACGGTGACAAGAAAAATATATGACGGTGAAAAAGGAATTCAAGTCATACCTTGTCATTATAGATTAGAGTATCAAGAATGGGCTGACTTCGGTACAGGCTCAGGAAGACCAGAGAATATTTTCCCTGGTAACAGTGATATTCTTTCTAAAACCACAAAGGACGCGGTAGGTAAGGACAGATTACCAAATGGTAATTACATCCAAAAAACTGCTCAACATTTTGTCATCATATCAGATGGTAAATCAGCTGAGACAGCTTTGATATCTATGTATTCCTCACAAGCAAAGATTTCCAGAAAATGGAACTCAATGATGATGAGTATTACGATAGATGGAAAAGATGGTCCATTTACGCCGCCACCTTTCAGCCACATCTATAAGTTATCTTCAGTAAAAAATACTGGAAAGGGTAACGAATGGTATGGTTACAACATACAAAAGGTTGGACAAATCACTGATGCTAATCTCTATAAGAGAGCGAAAACTTTTTATGAAAGTTGTCGTAGAGGCGATCAGTTAAACGGAAAGACTTCATAAGTTTCCATTCCGGTTGGAAAGTTGGGCGAGAGCGGGAGACTTAACTCGCCCATACTAAATTTATGATGAAAGCATTCAAAGAGATATTCGAGGGACTAAATAGTGCATACGGACAATACATTCCGAGTACTGTTCATTCTTCTAACGGAAAACAAAAAGGTAGACCTTTTACAGTAAAGAAACCTGTAATAGATATCCTTTGGGAAAACCATTTAAAAGGAAAAGAGCCAGCGCTAGGTATTATTCCTATCAATGAAAATAATTTATGTCGTTGGGGATGTATCGATATAGATCAATACGATTTTAATCACAAAAAATTTATTAAAAAAATAAAACAAAAGAAATTACCTTTAGTCGTGTGTAGATCCAAATCTGGAGGAGCACATGTGTTCTTATTTGTTTCGGAATGGATTGAAGCGGCTGCTATGCGAGCAAAATTAAAAATTATGGCTGCAGCATTAGGTTATTCTGAATGTGAAATATTTCCCAAACAAGAATATATATTAATTGAAAGAGGAGATACGGGTAGTTTTTTAAATCTTCCTTATCATGGAGGAGATAATACAACCCGATACGCTTTTCTTGAAAATGGAGATGCTGCAAGCTTAGACGGCTTTATTGGGTTATATGAAAGAAATAAACTTACAAAAGAAAAATTTGAAAACTTAAAAATAGAAAGTGAAAAAGAACAAAACATAAAAGATGGTCCTCCTTGTTTACAGGTCTTATGTAAAGAAGGTTTTCCTGAAGGAACTAGGAACAATGGTCTTTATAATATTGGAGTTTATCTTAAGAAAGCAAATCCAGATACCTGGCAAACTGATTTAGGAACATACAACACAAGATTCATGAAACCACCGTTAAGTCCTCAACAAGTGATGACATTAATCTCTTCCCTTAATAAAAAAGATTATCAATATAAATGTAAAGATCAGCCAATTTGTAATTATTGTGACTCATTAACATGTCAATCTAGAAAATTTGGAATTGGTAATGGATCATTGATGCCAGATATATCAAATTTAAGAATCTTTACTTCGGATCCACCAATATGGTTTGTAAACGTTGGGGGTAAAACAGTGGAAGTTGATACAAAAACGTTAAGAAATTTTGATTTATTTGATGAAGCATGTATGGAGCAGATGAGAACTAAACTTCCTAATGTCTCTAAACCAATATGGGGCAAAGTGATTAGTAATTTAATGAAAGCAGTAGAAGAAATAAAAGCACCGGAAAGTTTAACATTTAAAAAACAATTAGAAGAACACCTAGAAAATTTTACAACGGATCGAGCGGCAGGAAAACAAAAAACAGATATCAACAGAGGTGTATCTTGGACAGATGAAGGAAAATCATATTTTAAATTCAAAGACTTTTGGAAATATTTACAAAATACAAGAACTTGGACCATGGAAAGAAATAAAACATTAACTAAAATTGGTGAATACTTTGATGCAAATATAAAAGATCAAATAAGTATTACGGGAAAAGATGTTAAAGTTGTTTCGATTAAATCATTTTCAGCAGAAAAAAATAAAGATGAGCCGCCAGAATTAGAGAGACCACCATTTGTAAAATGATAAAAAGAATCATTATACCTGGTCCACCAGGAACAGGAAAAACCTGGAAACTAGTTAATGAATATTTAAAAAAAGAAAAAGAAGAATACAACACACCCTTAAAACGAATAGGTTTTTTTACTTTTAGTAGAAACGCCACTAAGATTTCTGTGAACAGAGCTACCAAACTATTTAGCAAAGTAGATTATGATGAAGATCTAAAATATTTTTGTACCTTACATGCTCTAGGAACAAGGGAATGTGGTATTGATACTAAAACACAGCTTCTTAAAGGAAAGAAATGGGATGCTTTTAAAGCTTATGTTGGTGGAATAGCCGCTAACTTAAATTTTGAAACTTACGCCACAGAAGATGGAAACATGATCTATGGCAATGACTATATTAAACTTATCAATTTAGCTAAATGTAGAAAGATCTCCTTAGAAAATCAATATAGACTTCAAGAACATTTACAAGATATTAGCTATGCTAATCTAGAATATTTAGATCGATGTTTAATTAAATTTAAACAACAAACAGGAATGTTTGAATTTATAGACATGATATCTCAATTTATTGAAAAGAAAAAATGTCCACAGTTTGACGCTGTGTTTTTAGATGAAGCGCAAGACTTAAATAATCTTCAATGGGAAATGTTTCATTATATTGAATCAAATGCAAAACGATCTTATATTGCTGGCGATGATGATCAGGCCATTATGGGTTTTCAAGGAGCAAATCCAACTCACTTTATAAGACTTCATACCGACGAGGCTACAACAGTTGATAAATCATTAGTAAAATCAAGAAGAGTTCCACGAAGAGTTTTAGATCTAGCCAAACAAATATTAGATAAAATTCCATTAAACGATAGAGTCGCTAAACAATGGAAGCCTAGAGATTTTGAAGGAACAGTAACCTGGGTATCTAACTTTGAACAAATTGATTATAGTAAAGGGCAGTGGATGATTATGACAAGGACCAATAAAATGTTAGAGCCTTTAAAAGATTTTTTTGAAGATAAAGGATTTTATTACGGAAGTAAGAAAGGAAACACTTTAGTTAATAAAGATTTATTACAAGCTATTGACACTTGGAAAAAATTAAACGAAGGTCAACTTATACCAGCAAAATTAGCTAAAAAGATGTATGGTTTTATGAGTGTAAAAGGAAAGAATATAAAAAGAAATTTTGGTAATGGATCTTCATTTGACGCGGTTATCGAAGATATAATCAATATAGAAGATTTAAGAAACAATCACGGTATGCTGGCGGCGGGCAGCTGGCAGCAAGCATTAGATAAAATTACAGATAAGAAAAAAACATTTATCCTGGCTATGGAAAAAAATGGTGAAAATGTTTCACCTGAAGTAGAGCCTAGAATTAAGCTATCAACAATTCATGGAGCCAAAGGAGATGAAAGACAAAATACTGTTTTAATGTTAGATATCGATTACAATAGTTTTAACGCATATCAAAAAGATCCAAATCCAGAACACAGATTATTTTTTGTAGGTATCACAAGAACATTTGAAAATTTATATATTGTCAATCCTGCAGGAGAGTATGGGTATCAAATATGAGTGTGTGGAAAAGACAGGTAGGTGGAAATCATTATTCAAAATATAAAATGCAGCCCAGTAAATTTGTGACTGAGAACAAGTTGCTATACCCGGAAGGTTGTGTTATTAAATATGTAGTACGACATCAAGATAAAGGAGGAAAGCAAGATTTAGAAAAAGCTAAACATATGATTGATATGATTATTGAAAGAGACTATATGGAATCAACGATAAAAGAAGAAACAGACACGGTGGACGCTGATTATTTAAAATCATTAGAAGACGCTTCTCGTGCAAGCCAAAAGGACGAAAAACAAGAATCTTGGATAGAAGGATATAGAAAGTGGAAAAAGGATGTATAAGCCTTTACCAGAAGAACTCCGACTAGGGTTTTCTGATATTCACGACATAGGCTTATTCGCTAAAGAAAATATCCCCACAGGAACTAATTTTGGAATGACACACATCAGAGTTGCAGATAACATTATTCGTACACCTCTTGGAGGATTTATAAATCATTCTGAGAATGCTAATTGCATTAAAACTGAACTTAGAATGTTTAACGAGGATGATCCAACAAAATCTCTTAGTTATAAAAAATGGAATTTAATCACCATCAAAGACATTAAAGAAGGAGAAGAGTTAACATTAAAATATACCTTTTATAAAATATGATGTTTGAAGCTCAAACCGAATGGATAGCCCCGGACAACTTCCCAGATTTAAGCGGATATAAACTTATAGCGATAGACTTAGAAACAAAAGACCCAGATTTAAAATCTAAAGGGTCTGGTGCTGTTATTGGTAATGGTGAAATTATTGGAGTTGCTGTTGCTGTAGATGGATGGTGCAAATACTATCCTTTTGGTCATGAAGGCGGCGGAAATTTAGATAAAAAAAGAATTTTAGAATGGGTTAAAGCAGTTTGTAAAACTGAAGCTACAAAAATATTTCATAATGCAATGTATGATGTGTGTTGGCTTCGTTCCTATGGAATTAAAGTTAACGGTCATATTATGGATACTATGGTTATGGCTTCACTGGTTGATGAAAATAGAATGCGTTATACTTTAAATGCATTAAGCTGGGAGTATTTAGGTGAAAGAAAAAGCGAAGCTACGTTATTTGAAATAGCTAAAAATTGGGGTATAGATCCTAAAGCAGAATTATACAAATTACCAGCCATTTATGTGGGTGAATATGCAGAAAAAGATGCTTCCCTTACACTAGATTTATTTAAAAGACTATCGTCAGAAATTAGAAAAGATAATTTAACAGAAATTTTTAATTTGGAGACTCAACTATTTCCTTGCCTAGTTGATATGAGATTTAAAGGCGTCCGGGTAGATGTCGAACAAGCTCACCAACTGAAACAAAAATTACTTGAACAAGAAAAAGGATTGCTGCAAGAGATAAAACAAGAAACACAGATAGATGCTCAAATATGGGCAGCAAGATCCATTGCCACAATTTTTGACAAGTTGAAATTACCTTACAAAAGAACTGAAAAAACAAGTGCCCCATCATTTACTAAAAACTTTCTTCAAGAACATGAACATCCATTAGTTAAAAAAATTGCAAAAGCTAGAGAAATTAATAAAGCTCATACAACATTCATAGATACCATATTAAGATATGAACATAAAGGAAGAATACATGCTGATATTAATCAGATAAGATCAGATCAAGGTGGAACAGTCACTGGAAGATTTTCGTATTCTAATCCTAATTTACAACAGATTCCCGCTCGTAATAAAGACTTAGGTCCACTGATTCGATCTCTATTTGTCCCTGAATCAGGTTGCGAGTGGGGATGTTTTGATTACTCTCAACAAGAGCCTAGACTCGTTGTGCATTTTGCAGCAACAACCGCAGGCATTAAAGAAGATCAATCAGTAAAAGAAATTGTAGATAACTATTCTAACAATGATATTGATTTTCATAAAACTGTTGCGGACATGGCAGGCATTAGCAGAATACAAGCGAAGACGATTAATCTTGGATTATTTTATGGAATGGGTAAGGCTAAGTTACAAGCAGAATTAGGTTTAAGCACGAAACAAGAAGCTGAACAATTGTTTAATCAATATCACGACAGAGTTCCATTTGTAAGAGATCTTATGAATGAAACATCTAGATGGGCATCAAGAGAAGGAGAAATTCGAACACTACTTGGAAGAGGTTGTAGATTTAATAAATGGGAGCCAGCACAATTTGGAATGCACACTCCTATGACCTGGGAAGATGCAGTTAAAAAATATGGAGAAAATAGAATCAGGAGAGCTTTTACTTACAAAGCTTTAAATAAACTGATACAAGGATCAGCAGCGGATATGACGAAAAAATCAATGCTTGATTTATACAAGGAAGGTATTATAGCTCATATCCAAATCCATGATGAATTAGATTTATCAGTAGAATCTAAGGAACATGCCAACAAAATCATTGAGATTATGGAAAATGCTGTTAAGTTAACTGTTCCCAATAAAGTTGATTATGAATCAGGTAAAAATTGGGGAGACATATATGATTAGGAGGAAACATGGAAATGATAAGAGAAGCAATTGAGCACATGTGGAAAGATCACAGAAAAGTGTGTATCGGTGCTGGAGTTGTACTTGTGATTTTAATAATCGCAGCACTATAAGGATTATATGATAGATGGCATATTTAAACGCAAACATCCCTGCGACTTATGCGCAAGTCAGGAGAGAATATCTCTATGACCTTAAGAGTCATCATGGAGAGGTGGAAGACTGTCTTATCTTTGGTATGGCATCAATTACAGGGCGTCCTATACTCTTTCACGCAATTATGGAAAACGGTGCTGTATTTTACCGTTTGCCAATATCTGCATTCATACAAAAAGGCTATAAGCCAAGTGAAGTTCCTAGGATGCGACTTGATGAGCTGGAGTTATGGAATTGCTTTAGCTACTATCCTGCTATTACTTCTTATGATGTCCTAGATGGACAATCTGGAAAATTTATAGGAAAAGATAAGAAATGGTATTCCGGTGCCTATCTTTTTACTGTTGACTGGGGCCACCCAGAGAGTAATATAGTAGATACCGATCATTCGGAAATTCCGCACGAACATAAGTGCGCTCATATATTAGCATTGGAAAATGGTAATTATGCGGCTCAGCCAAATAACAGACTAATCTGGAGTATACCATCCTTCACGGTGAGGGATGAAATACCATTCGACTGGAAGGTTCAAACTAGTGAATGGAATGTTGAAGATAGTCGTAAATGGAAAACAGAAGATAGTGATAAATTCTTCTATAATATTGAGGAAACTAAGGATGATTAAAAAATAAAATGGACGATAAAACTTGTAAAAAATGTGGTCATCTATGTCACTGCGTAGGAGCAGATCATGAAGGATGTAAATGTGAAAACTGTGATTGTAATGGGGAACAGGCGGAACAAGCCACCTATGAACATAGCCCAAACACCAGTAATTTTAAAACTGGTGAAGTTATAATAGATGACACGAACGATTGTGAATGGTGTCAATGAAAAAATTATATTTAGTATTAGCCTTGTTATTTGCATTAAGCGCCTGCTCGGTAGGCAAAAAATGTGTTGTTACCGATGAAGGCAATGTTGTATCTAGCTATGTATGGTTCTTTAAAAACGGGAAACCAGCTGAAATAGATAAAATGAATTGTTTCTAGGAAGAACAATGAAATATTTATACGCGTTTTTTATCATGACACTATTGGTGTGTTCAACAACAGCCTATGCAGGCTCAACACAAACCAATGTTTCCGGATCCAATACTGCAATAGAAGGTGGCTATACTTCCGAATCTACAACAACTTATCAATCAGGTTCTGAATCCACAACAACAACCAATAACACCTCAAATTCTGACATAAGATCTGCACCTCCAAGTGCAGGAGCACCTTCTTATAACTCCATGACACAAGACGTATGCGCCGTAGGTGCATCAGCAGGACTTCAAACTTTTGGAGTTGGAGTATCAGCTGGAAAACATTTCATTGACAAAAATTGTGAACGACTTAAACTAGCTAGAATTTTAAACGACTTTGGTATGAAAGTAGGAGCTGTTGCAATATTATGTCAAGACGAAAGAGTTTTTGAAGCTATGATTAACGCGGGTACTCCATGCCCAATTGATGGTCGTATCGGTAAGGAAGCTATGGCGTTATGGAAAAAATATGACTTTGAAAGACCTGATTATAAGGCATACGTTAAACGTATGAAGGAAAGAGAAAAAGTACAGTCTAAACCTGAACTTCACACTAGATAAAATTAAATGGATGAGTTTAAGATAAAAATTAAAACCATCGCAATAATGTTTTTCTGTTGCTACGCATTAGTAAGTTGTTTTGCCAGTAAAGTTGGAGCCGAAGATATAACTACAGGAAATCTTTTACCCAATGCCGGAGATGGAGTAGATTGGAATTCTAGTTCTACAGACCAAATTAATCCTGGTAGTTCTGGTTATGTATCCAATGGTACTGTTGTAAATGGATTTACAGTTACATGTGCCACTTCTCAAGCTAATTGTGGTTATAAATGGAGTGTGGGTGGAGATTTTGAAGTTACAGGCACTGCAACATTATCCGCCGATGATATCAATTTAACTAATAATACTCGTACTCAGGATATGTTGGACAATGGGATTACTCTTAATAATTATATTGATATTGCAAACTGTGACCATGAAGCTGGAAACTGTGAAGGAGATAGTGGAGCCACAGACTCTCATACAATTACCATTAAAGTAAAAGATTCGAGTGGCACGGTATTATCCACCACAACTCAAACAAGAACAGATATAGATGGGTTTAAAGGAAACTGTAATGGTTATCCATCATCTTCATTAGCGGGAGTGTCTGCAGCATGTGGTCAGTATAACAACACTGTTGTATTTAATGATACTGGAGCTAATAAGTTAGACTGGTCCTGGAGTGGTACAGACAATAACACAGGATCAGCAAGCAGAGGTGGACCAAATCTCTTAGGCGCCAAGCTTATAATGACTTACGACAATACTGTTTTAGATGAAGATACATCAGATGCACTAGATGATATTGAAGATACACTAGATGATTTACAGGACGAAGTTTTTGAAGATATGGAAGAGTTTTATTTTGAAGAGGAGGATTTTTCTTTTAACGAGGAAGTATCTTTTGAAACTACTGAATTTGCTATGGAAGAATTTACTTTTTCTGATGAATTCTTTGAAGAGTTTTTTGAAGAAGAAATGTCCCTTGACGAAGAATTTATAGAAGAAGAAATAGTAATGGAAGAACCTATGGAGGAATTTTATGAAGAAACAAGTGAAATCGTCGAAACTTTCTTACCAATGGTTTCTGAAGAAGCGGAGATGGTTGCAGAGGAAGAAGAAATTATTGAAGAAGAAACAATAATGGAGGAAAAAGAAACAGTTGCAAAAACACCCACAAAAATGGTACAAAACACCCATGAAGAAAAAAAAGAAAAAACCGTTGAAGAAAAAAAAGAAGTTAAAGAAGAAAAAAAAGAAAAAGTAAAAAAAGAATCCACGGTTGCTAAAAAAGAAGAAACGGAAGAAAAAGAAAGTGCTGAAACGGAATCCAGTAGCGAAAGCACTACAGAGGTTGCGTCAGCAAATAATTCCGAACAAAAAAAGATACAACAGAAAAAAGCTCTCGTTAAAAATATTGACAGAGTAATGGAAAAAGTTGACTCTGATATAAAGGACGTCGCTAAAAATCTACAAATTAAAAATCTACTAAAATTAGAAGCTATGACAAGTGAACAAGCTTCACTAGATCTGTACGCAAATGCAACATTTTATAAGCCAAAAGACATCTATTTAGACCAATTAAACATCTTTGATAACCGACAAATTTACGATAATGTAAGTCTTGCAAGCTATATCAAAAATGATAAAGTGGCGATCAAGGCAAATGCCTTGCACAACATCAATCTCAAAAAACAAAGATTGTTAATAGAACTGGAGCAATTAAAAAATGGCAAAATTTAATCTAAAGGATCAATTAGCAGGTATTGCTGCATTAATAGCAGCTATTGTGGCTATTGGTGGTGGTTTCGTTAAGTATGGTGAAATCACAACTAAATTAAACACTTTATCCGAGCAATCGGGACCTGACCTTACACCTCTTGCACAACAAATAGGTAATAATCAGAAAATGATTTCTGATAATATTGCCTTAATTTCTGATAATGCTAAATCAAATGCAGTATTAGAAAAAGAAATAGAATTACTGAAGCTGCAAATAGAGGAAATTAAAGTAAGTACATCTAATCCACTATCAAACTAATGAGTAAAATAGCATTGGAGCGAATAGCATCTCATGAAAAGTTGTGCCGGATTATGCAAAAATTGACACACAAGAAAATTCATCAGATAGAAGACCGAATCAAACGACTTGAAAAAATAATGATTGGTTGTGCAGGAGCTTTAATTACGGGAATGGGGTATCTTATATATATCCTACTCTCATATATTAGTATTTAATTATGACACTAAAAATTTCAGACGAAGCTAGAGTTCAGATGCCGATGAAAACGGTTTTCTCTTTGATCGCGATGGTTGCGATCGGGACCTGGGCTTACTTCGGTATCATTGAGCACCAGAATCGTATGTCAACTCAAATAGAAATTATGAATAAAGATTTGGAAATGAACACAGAATTTAGGATCAAGTGGCCTCGGGGGATGCTGGGAAGTTTGCCCGCGGATTCTGAGCAGTACATGATGCTGGAGGATCTTTACAAGACCACCGATCGAATTAATAAACAGATTGAAAACATGATGCACAATAAGGTAAACATAGAGTTTTTAACTAAACAAATGGAAAAGGCTCTTGAAGATATTGAAAAACTTAAAGATTCAAATCGAGAGATCCACTATAAGAATGGAGCACAATAAATGGAAACAGTCGTAGCACTTTTAATGTTTATAAATTTTGAAATTAAGGAACACCGGATTCAACCGTCGATGGGCGTATGCCTTCGCGGAAAACGCGAAGCGGAAAGAACCTATTCTGACACCGTCTCTTATAAATGTATCAAGACTCAAGCTGAAGTCGAGATTAATAACGATGGCTCAAAATCAATTAAAAAAATTATTTTAAAATAATGTCTAAAGCAGATTATCAAGAAATTATTGCTGAGTACAAAGAGCAAGTCAGAGTGCTTAAAGAGCAAAACAATGAATTAATGGATGCTGGTAAAGCTAAAGATGCAGCCTTGAAAAGAGCGCTACAAAAGTTAGAATACACAACACAAGATTTAGATAAATTACAGGATAAAAAAGATGAAACTGACGGAAAACTTTAGCTTATTAGAGCTGACAAAGTCACAAACAGCTGAGAGAAAGGGCATTGATAATACCCCTAGTCCTGAGCACCAGGAAAACTTAAAAAAGCTCTGTACGAACGTCCTACAGCCTGTTAGAGACTACTTTTCTAAAGTTGTGACCATTTCTAGCGGATATCGCTCTCCAGAATTGTGTACTGCCATAGGCAGCAAAATCACGTCGCAACATGCAAAAGGAGAAGCGGCAGACTTCGAAATCTTTGGTGTATCCAATAAAGAACTCGCAGATTGGATTCACTACAACACAAATTATGATCAGTTAATTCTCGAGTATTGGAACGAATCAGATCCAAATTCAGGCTGGGTGCACTGCTCATTTTCAGAGAGTAGAAAGAGAAGACAATATTTGCGTGCTTACAAAGAAGATGGTACGACCAAGTATGAGCCGATTCTTTAAAAGAACTCGTATTAAATTCAGTCCAGAAATTACACCAGGAGTCTGTCCTCACTGTGATATGCAAACTAGTTTTATATCTATTGTTAATGATTATTATAGATGCATGACTTGTGGAGACGAAGTTCAACAGCGTGTAAATGGTGTTATAAAGTATCTTCCAATTGGACAAGATAAAATAATAGAAGAAGACGAACATGGCGCGTAAGAGAAAACCTTTATTTGGAGTTTCTAACTACAAGAAAAAGCCCAAGAAACGTAGACCTAAACGCCACACAAAAAGGCCCAATAAACGCAATAAACGTAAAAAATCACGCGGTCAGGGCAGAAAACGTGTTCTATGAAATATATAGTAGTGATCCTACTTTTAAGCACAAACGGAATAGACATAGAAAAAGTCAAACTCAAGCATAACGGGAATTGCGACGGAATCGCTAATGCCTGGGTGGATGTTAATATGAAGTATTATAATGAAAGAAATGAAAATCCCAAATTACAGGGATGGTATAATTCTAAAGGTAAACTCTTATTAGGCTGGATTTGTAATTGACAAACATCCCACAATAACCTATATTAAAATTATGAAAAGGACCTACGTCCATGTAACGCCTCGCGCTAGCCTCTGTACGATAACCTTATACCTTCGGGTAGGTGTGGAGCCTTTGCTCCTATAGGAGTACGTGCACGGAAACTATAGGGGTTGTATGAATTAAATACTAACTTCTGGCTGACAATTAAAAGCCACAAAAAGCCTTTGTTCTTCAGCTACTTTTGAATCTATAGATTTAAACAAATTAAAGCCCTCTGCATACCCCGCCGACACACACTCATTGTGGCTATTAAAGGTTTCTGGGATGGTAATAGGGGGTACTATACACGACGCATTAAACGCAGAACACACCCATAGAAGTAAAAAATATTTCATTGACACTATTGTAATTATATATAATATCCTATATTGTTATGAAACAATATAGAAAGAGGTATAACACATGACAGACATTAGTAAATATAAAAACGTTTCTTTGTCTAAAGACACATACGCTAAGATAGATAAGATCCGAAGGGTCATTGAGCCCCACACGATTTTAAGTCGTAGTCAAACGATTAATATTTTAGTGAATAAAGAAATAAAGAGACTTAATGGAAAGGCAGATAAATAAATGTTTCAAATTTCTCAAGAGCAGAAAAAAGAACTTTTAAAGTACTTAGCAAAGCGCCCGTACATTGAAGTCGCAGGTTTAGTTGCAATGATTGCAAGTTTAGAACCTGTTAAAAATAAGGCGAAAGAAAACAATGGTAAAGACAAACCACAATAAATTGATTTGTCCTGCCTGTATAGGTAATGGCTACCGGAAGATTTTTAAGGATTCGTCCTCAAATTTAAAGGTGGTCATTGACTGTGAAGCATGCAATAACCAGGGAGAGATAGAAAATGATACAAAAAATATTCACGCTCTGCGTTATCTTAGTTACATGCTCTAGTTGCAGTGAGTTTGCTATCCTGGCATCGGGTAGTTCCATTGCTGTGTCTCAAAATGCATATGCTAAAGCCTATAGTGGTGTTGATTTGCTAACGATTATGAGCACCGATAAAGATATAAAAAGACACGCGTATGAAATGATAAAGGAACAAGGAGAAAAAGATGAGTGATGAATTAGCAGAAGCTAAACAACTTATTAAAACGCTACAAGGTCAAGTTCAGAGTCTTCAGTATACGAAGAATCATGATTATAAGTTTTTAATTGAAGAAAATAAAAAAATGACTCAAGAACTTGCAGACGTGAAAGCGGACAATAAGAAGTTGACGCAGCAAATTAATGATATGGCTGATAATCTTCGTGACGCAAATTTCTGATGCACCCGTACTACGAAAGTAGAAAACGAGCACGAAAGAACTGGCGTCACAGTGAAAAAGGAAAGGCGTGGGATAAAGCTTATTCTCATAGAGATTATGTTAAAGCAAAGGCCCATGACTATTATATAAATAAAAAGATACGTGAAGCAAGCAACGAGAATCTTCACGCAACTAATGCAGAAAGGTTTATAAATTATGAAGAAAGACGACGAGACGAAACATAGTAACGAAGATTTAGATTGGATTTACCAAGAGAGCTTTGGCCACGCCACTGACTACATGAGAGATTTTGATGTCCAGGCTGTTGCTGCAACGTATATGGCGATTGCGATGAGACTCTATAAAACTCACCTCGATGAAGAAGGCTATAAGAACATGATTAAAACGGTCATGGATACTGAAGTTGACTCGTATTCTGAGCCTAAAGAATATTTAAAAAAAATTTTAAACTGATGAATTTCATTAAGTCTAATAATTTTTATAGTCATCAATCTTCTCCTGAGAAGAAACTCTTTATTGCTATTTTATCTCAAGCCGTTCATGACGCGTTTTCGTCTCATGTGCCTTTATTCGAGAGACGAGCAGCAAGGAGCTTTTTTACTGGGAACTGTAAGGATTTTAGAACGATATGTGAAATGGCAGGAAGGAACCCAGATTATGTCAAAGAAAAAATTGAAGAACAGTTATACAAAACCAATCCCTTATATTAAGGAACTCGCTAAAAACATAGGGATGATCAGAAAGAAGAAGCCTCATTGGGACATTTTTCAAGTCGTCGCCGTCGTGCAACGAATTATGAGAAGTAAAAAGTATAAATGTCCACACAACTAGCTTATATGGCGGGTCTTTTTGACGGTGAAGGATCTGTTGATTACAAAAAAAGATTTCACAAAAGAAAAAATAAACCCAGAGCCTATTGGTATCAGTGTATTACCTGCGAAATGGCTATGACCGATAAGCCGGTGATGGTTTGGTTTCATGAAAATATCCAACTCGGCGTCCTTCGAATCCTGATTAAATCTAAACAAGCCGGTGGCAAGCCTCATCATAAGGACCAATGGCGTTGGCGTTGTGCTCATCGTGACGCTTATAAATTTGCAAAGTTGATTATTCCTTACGCTCGTGTTAAACGAGAGAAGCTACAAAAAATTATTAACCACTACGAATTAAAACAAACACAAAAAAATGACAAACTTCCCTTACGATATACAGATGACCGCGATGTTCGTGTTCATCACGCTGTACCTGGTGATGGAAATAATATTTTGAAATGAAGGTTGCATGAAGTGGAATAAATTATATAAATATCCTAATAGTACTAAAAGTTTAATTGAAGGGAGTAGACATTATGATGTCTCTAATGAAATACTACCCAGTGTTACAACAATATTACAAGCAACTCAGAGCGAGGAGAAGAAAGCTAGCCTTGCGCGTTGGAAAAGCAAAGTGGGCGAAAATGAGGCAGAACGTGTCCGAAATGAGGCGGCCCTTCGTGGTACGGCTATGCACGAGTATCTGGAATATTATATTCGGGAAGAAAAGCTACTCGATCTCAGTGACGCGGGACAAGCGGCAAGGGGCATGGCGCAAGCTATCATCGATCAAGGCCTATCGGGAATGGAAGAAATTTGGGGCTCGGAAGTAACATTATTTTATCCTGGATTGTATGCGGGTCAGACTGACTTGTGTGGAATTTTTACTGGACGCGAAAGTATAATAGATTTTAAACAAACCAACAAGCCTAAAAAGAGAGAATGGGTAGAGGATTATTTCCTTCAACTGGCAGCATATGCCATGGCACATGACGTAATTTATGGCACTTGCATCGATCAAGGGGTCATTTTAATGTGCTCAAAAGACGGTTTTTTCCAGAAATTTACCTCAAATGGGGGTGAATTTACCCGTTTTAAGCATAAATTTTTGGGTAAAATTGACCTGTTTTACCAAAAAAAGAAGTAGGTCGGTGTCAAAAACCCGCATAAAACCAACATTTGTCGTCTACACTATATACGTTTCTACAACAAAATTTTTTATGTTCGCAAAAAATCTGAATATAAAAGTAGAAAAGTAGGGGTGAGTAAAAAACATATATATAGCAATGACTTAGGAGATTTTGCCTCCTACTTTACTCCTACTTTTACTACTTCTTTTTTAAAGAATGTAGCAAAATAGCCATTTTTTAAAGGGTGAAAAAAGTAGGAGCATATGTTAGGTAAAAACAATGACGGAAGAAAATTTTTTTGATATGTTTAACAGAATTCACAATCCTGATTACTATTATGGTAGGAAGAAAAATGCAGAGAAAAAAGAAGATAAAAAAACCGAAGAGAAAAAAGAGGATCATAGGCCTAAAAGAAAACCGTATCCCGTATTCAAAGTATCGGATTGAATGGTTTGATATTGCTTCGGATTCAGGATGGGCGACAGAACATCAATTTGATGAAATGAAATTAGCGACACCGGTTAGTGAAGGTTGGTTATATGAAAAGAATGAATGCGTGGTTAAGATCTTTGCAAGTTATGATAAAGACGAGGAAGGTTTAGTGTTTGGTGAAAGGACTGTTATTCCTTTGTCTTGTGTAAAGAAGATGAGGAAGTTGAATTAGATGTTACCACCTTTTCAGAAGTATTTAGTTTATTTAGCGGTCGCAACACTTTTTGTTGTGGCTTACTATTTTTCAGTGGTGCTTCACCAGTAAGTCTTAATTGTTTTTGTTTTTTCTTAATGTCGGCAGGCTCAACTTTGCCTTCCAGGATAGGAGCATACTGATCTATAATTTCTTTCATACGTTTTTCTAATTCTTCTTCAGATAGATCGTCCAGCTTTCCTGTTCGTATAATCTTCTGTTCAATATATAATCCTGCTGCCTTACCTCTAGCCACTTCAGCATTTACAGCTGCAGACCAGGCTCCTTTGTTGAGAGCATCTTGCCGGATCTTACCTAGTTCTGAGATGTGACGCTCGAAGGTCACAGCATATTTCTTTTGATATTCTTCTCTGAGTTCACCAATGTATTTAACTACAAGCGGATGCATTTTAGGATTTTGTAATTCCCAAGCTGTTTGTCTTGCCCGGTCCTTAGCATATCCTGCATCAATAGCACATTGATAGCCATACTTACGGCCTTCATTGCTCACCAATTCATGAGCAAACTTCTGCTGCATTTCTGTTAATCTTTTTGGAACTCCCATTAATCTTTCCTTACGAATTTTTCCCAATCAGGTTCTTCATTTCTTGGAACAAATGGTTTATAACCTTGTTCAGCTGCTTCCTCATCGTCCTTACCAATGATGGATTTAACTTCAGGAACATAATGTTTTAAAGTTTGCTCGACCCCACGCTGTAAAGTAATCTTAGACATTGCACAGCCAGAACAACTACCGGATAATTTTAAAGTAGCCACGCCAGTGTCATCGGCAAAGCTAATAAAACCAATACTACCATTGTGAGCCGCAACACTCGGGGCAACCTTCTCTTCCAGAACAGTCTTAATATCCTTAACAATCTCATCATGTCCTCTAAATATTTCCGCTTCTTCTACCATATTTGACTTTTACAGTAACTTCAAGTACAAGTCAATGTATGATTAGTGGAAAAGAATTTGCGCAGCAGTTAGAGAATTTTTTAAAATCTCCTGTGTGTCAGAACGCACGGCTTCAAGTTAAGTTGCCTCGTGGTGAATTTAAATCTCCCGATGGATTTTTTGATATAAAAAAAATTTATCTCTTGCAAAATAATGTAATTGGGTCTAGAGAAAGCCACAGAATTGTCCTGGAAATTTCTACACAAGAGTCTTGGAAAATGGGTAAACCTAAGCTGAAGGTGTAACGCCAAATTTATGGTAAAGCCAGAGACAAAATTTTGGCATGAGCTTAAAAGAATTACACCACAGATTACATGGACAAGGCTGGAAAATAGCAGCGTATTCGGTACTCCTGATCTATTGGGCTACAATAATTCTAAGCACTTTTTCACTGTTGAACTAAAAGTAACAAAGGGTGTAAAAATTCGTTTCTCACCACACCAAATTGCCTTCCACAAACTACATCCAAAGAATAGTTTTATCTTAGCGAAGCACCTCGCTTCTAGTCGCGTGAAACTTTATGAGGGATTTAAGATTGACGAGCTTGTCGCTTGCGGCTTGGCGCTTGAAGCTTGTTGCTTGGGGCTTGACGCTTGCGGCTTGAAGCTTGCCACTTTATAAAGCTTGGGTACTCTTTCAGATATTCTTCGTGAATTTTGTCGATAATGTCCGGGCGCTGTCTGGGGCCTCCATGGCTAGTGCTTCCCATAAACTACTCGTTTTACATCCCTGTCCCAGCAATTACGACAGCTGCCACACTTGCCGCCCTGCTTAGGGGCCGGACAGGTCGCGTCGTGCTTCGTGGTTACGCCTGAAGTATAGGGCCAGCTCTTGACTGGTGTTGCCTGGTCGATCATATGATCACTGATTATAATTTTTAAATTTGACGGAACTATGTCCGGATCCATGAGACTCGTATATTTAACTTCGCGCGTTGGAAGCCAGTGCTTGGTGCTTGGCGTTAACTTACACACCTCGAATATGTTCTTGAGATGCTGGACGCTCTGCAGGTCGCCGGCGTCGTGCCATCTAAAATATTTTTGTCTCTTGATTTGAGTCACCATTGCCGGGATCCATTGCGGATCTCTCAGGGACTGGAGGCGGTAGTACTGCGCGGCTTTAATAGCTGGATATCTTGTATAATTTCCTTTGAGTGCATAACAGCCAGAGCACACGCTGCCCTTCACGGCCCGGAGCTTAGCACCCACCTGACATTCCCACGCCGGCAGGCTGTAGCTCAGGCCAGGCATCTTGCTGGTCCTGGTCATCGATCCGGTTATCTTGACTGCATCTCTAACTTTCATAATTTTGTTTTATCATTTAATTGTGGCGGAAGCTTGACGCTTGCGGCTTGGAGCTTGCTGCTTGTCATTCCTTTTTAGTTCTTTAATTATTTCTAGAACTTTCTTGCTGCAGGAGCCATCGTCTCCCGTGGCGATGTCGACCGCGCACTGAATCATACCGGGGCTGTACATGTCACGTTTAAAATATTGATCCAGGGCTACTTGATATAATCTTTCTTTATAGTTCATAATTTATTCCTTTCTAAATTCATCCTACAAGATCCCAGGCCCGTTGTCAACGGTGCTTGCTGCTTGAAGCTTTTTTCTTTTTTTAATTTTTTCATAATTTAGAATCATTCTAAAGTGGTCAAGTTGTGCGGTCGCTAGCTATTCTGTACAACCACGACACTTGACCCCAGATCCGGCCCGGCCGTCGCCAGACTAGTACAATTATTTCAACCGGATCAGGGCTCAAGTGGTCAAGATTGATTAAAGCATCCGCGAGCGGACCCGACTTATATAATCAACCTTTTGAACGTTGCCGTCCTTAAGTTCTTGACCCCAGACCCAACTGGCTTGCAATTTAAACCAGGTACCCCTAAGGCACGATACCAATTGGATCAGGGCTCAAGTTTAAATGTCAAACAAAAATAGTATTGCTAGTCCAACAAAAAACATAATCGGATAAAACCAAATACTATCCACAATCAAAGCAAACCCCTTCAACTTGTCCTGACCACTCGTCAGGTTTTGGGTTGCAATGACATATTAAACATTCTGTATAAATCATTGAATTGTCCTCACATTTAATTTGTCGTAATAACCTTTGTCCAACAAATATTTATAAAGCGCTTTGCATTGTGAAGGCGCTTTTTTATCATTATCTAAATTAAAATAATGACGAACCGCTTTTGCAAATGAACTAAATCCAGTTACGTGTGGATTTGTCATTAATCGTCCAGTTTGGGCTTGTCTTTCAAGTGCTTGTAAAAGCATTTCTTCTTGTAAAGAGTAGCCACTTTCCATTTTTGTATCAGCTAATTTATTCATATAATATCTTATATAATGATTGACATACCTTTGTCAATAGTTTAAAAATCTTTTTATGTATAACAATCAGAAAGGACAAACTAATGAGTAGAATAAGACTAAATCAAGAGCACAGAAATAAGATCGCAAATCGTATGCGAGTACACTTGGAACAAGAACATACTGATGAAAAAGAAAAATTCTTTAAAGAAAGAGAGAGTTTTTTGGACAAGCAAAATGCTACATGGGATTTAGCAAAAGTATGTGTTGAAAGACAATATCCTAAAAAAGATGTGGACATGGCACATTATCTTCAAAACAAATATGAAAATGTAAATACTATTGCGAAAGATAGTTGCTTTCATTTTGGTTATATGGCGAAGAAAGATGGTGAGTATGAGGATAGTTCTTATGGTGGTGGTTATCATTCAGAACAAGATGACAAATATGTTTCAAAGCATTTTGACTTCAGGTTAAATGGAGATGTTGATGGGGTTGATCGTCAAGATGACATTGACAGTTATAATCCATCATCAAGAGATTTTGCTTATGCTTATTTTAGAGATGAGTTGAAAGCAAAAGAAAATTGCAATCCAGATATTAATATTGAAATGGAAGGCAAACCATCAAATCCACACCAAACTAAATTCAATGACGCAAACGAAAAAGCACTTGGATTTTCTGGTGGCAAGGGAAATGAAATCTCACACGCAAGAGATTGGAACAATGACTATGAACTTGATTTGATTGGTCGAGAGTATTGTAGAGATCGTCAAATTCCAGTTTCAAAAGACGAGTATCAAACTTTTGTAATCTGGCAACAAGCTAAAGGTCAATTAATCATGGCACATTATAAATGGATTAAATCAGTTTTAGAACAAACTAAATTCATTAAAAATGTAGTCAAGAGTTATAAATATCTTGATGAGGCTATCGAGTTCGCAACTGAAAGCGGATTGAAAATAGATGAGGCGGAAATTATTAGATGCAATAGTTCAGGTCTAATGATTTACAATCCTAAAAATGCGGCTGAGATGTTAAAGTCAATGAAGAATAAAACTCAAACAAGAAAGGATAAAATAGCGGCTAGAATAAAATACGAGCAACAACAAGCACAAAAATAAGACTTGACAATGTATGGGATATCATATATTATCCCATACATAACAGAAAGGACGAACAATGAGTACATTTAAAAAAGAACTAGATGCATTAATAATCAGCACAAAAATTGGTGCATTGTTAGAAGTCAAAAATAAAATCCAAGAAGAAATAGATGAGTTAGAAAGACAGAAAGAGGTGGACGATGAAATCCCCTTTTAATCAGCCTTTTGATATTGATGTTTATTTCACAATTAAATATTACGCAGATAAACATGGCAAGACAATTACAAGACGTGCAAAATGGACAAAAGATTGTCTTTATGGAACACATAAAAAACATGGCTATCCATACATTAAATACTTTGACGTTGATGCAGATGGAATTAGATGTGCATCTAAATCATGGGAAATATTAACATGAAATATTGTCAAGGACCAAAGTGTCATGAGTATAAAACTAAGGACCGCATACGCGGTCCTAAAGGCAGCAAGTATTATGCAACAAGAAGAAGATCATCTTTTTATTATATGGGCGGCAACGTGTGTTCAATAAGATGTCAAGATGATTGGTTTCAAAAGTTTGGCGACCAGGCTGTTGATCACTTCGGTAGAATACATGAGCCTAAAAGATTAGATTGTGATAGCGCATGGTATAAGAGTTATGATTGGCGCAATGGAACTAATCATTACTTCGTTAATGATTTACTAGGTCAACGCATTCCAATTACAAGAGAACAATACAACGATACAAATTTAGTTCGTCCATAGCTAAAGGTCGCGCGCCTCGCGGCGCGCGGCTCCCACTTGACAGCACTTATAAGATTTAGTAGGATAACTCATGACTAAAAGAATATATAAAAGAACTAATCCATTCTCTGGAGAATCAGAAGTATTAACAAACGATGAGGCAATGTTATATGATATGATTAAACAAGCAGAACAAATGGAAGAGTATAACAAGATGCAAAAGGGATTAGATAAGTTTAGTAGATTAAATCCCAAAGCATACATGACATTGCTAGACTAATTCAATTAATAAACGTATGCAATAAATGCATCAACTATAGGTTGTGTCGCGCCTTCGGCGCGCCACTCGCCTCGCTTCGCTCGGCTCGGGCAGCGGGGGTTTCCCCCTTCAATAGTGGGAACCATTTCCAGCCAGGAATTTGAACATTCATTTATCATTTAATATATAAATAAAAAAGGGGTCCCAAATTTTTCCCTTTAGACCTTGATTTAGACTGTTTAAGCCTGTAAATTCATTATGGGTCCCATATATGCACGTAGATCTAGAAAAAATAAAAAAATTACCACCCGATGTAAGAAGAGACTTCTATAAGATGTATCTAAAGTACGGGGAGAAGAAAAAACAGACTAATATCAAGCAAAATTTTTTAAGTTTTGTAAAGCATATGTGGCCAGATTTCATTCAGGGGTCCCATCATACAATTATTGCAAAAAAATTTAATGAGATGGCACAAGGTAAGATTAAACGTCTTATTGTTAATATGCCCCCTAGACATACGAAGTCCGAGTTCGCTAGCTCCTTGCTACCCGCTTGGATGATCGGGCGTAACCCAAAATTAAAAATTATCCAGACCACCCACACCGGGGAACTAGCCATAAGATTCGGGCGTAAAGCAAAAACGCTCATGGACTCTCCTGAGTATAAAGAAATTTTCGAAACCAGACTCAGGGAAGATTCGCAAGCAGCAGGCCGCTGGGAAACCGCGCAAGGCGGTGAGTACTTCGCAGCCGGTGTTGGCGGAGCGATTACAGGTCGAGGTGCAGATCTTCTTATCATCGATGATCCACACTCGGAGCAAGACGCTCTAAACTTAACGGCATTAGAGCGAGCTTATGAATGGTACACTTCAGGACCACGTCAACGTTTACAGCCAGGCGGACAAATCGTCTGTGTTATGACACGATGGAACGTAAAAGATTTGACGGGGATGTTAATGCAACATCAAAAAGAAGCAAAAGCTGATCAATGGGAACTCGTTGAGTTTCCGGCAATCATGCCGAGTGGTAAGCCAGTATGGCCGGAATACTGGAATCTGGGGGAATTACAAACCGTAAAGGCCTCCTTATCGCTGGGCAAATGGAATGCACAATGGATGCAAAATCCCACCTCAGAAGAAGGTGCGATCATCAAACGAGAGTGGTGGAAGAAGTGGGAACACGACTTCATGCCAAAGCTCGAGCACATTATACAATCTTATGATACGGCTTTCATGAAAAAGGAAACGGCGGACTTTAGTGCCATTACGACGTGGGGGGTCTTTAGAAAAGATGACGATAAACCTGCGAATTTAATTTTAGTGGATGCGATTAAAGGAAGATACGAGTTTCCTGAACTCAGACGAAAAGCACTAGAGCAATATAAATACTGGCAACCCGAGACGGTTTTGATTGAAGCCAAAGCTTCAGGACTGCCGCTCACGTACGAACTTAGAAATATGGGGATCCCAGTAATTAACTTTACACCCTCAAAAGGAAATGATAAGCATACAAGGGTAAACTCGGTGGCACCGCTATTTGAAAGCGGCACCATATGGGCGCCCACTCACAAAGAGTTTGCACAGGAAGTAATGGAGGAATGCGCTGCATTCCCGTACGGGGAACATGACGACTTAGTCGATTCTATGACTCAAGCTGTGATGCGATTCAGACAGGGAGGACTCATCCCCCACCCAGAAGATTACAAAGATGAAAAACTTATAAGAACTAAAAGGGTATATTATTAATGTTTTGGCTAGCAAAATTTTTTACAAAAGGAAAATCGCTTAAAGACGGGATCAAGTATTTCTTTAAACTTAATGGTCGTATGCCAAATAACATGGAGACCATCAAGATTAAAAACGCTTTCATGGACCAAACACGTAAATCGAACGTGATTGATATTACATCCAGAATTAAAGACGAGTGGTGGAAAAGCAAAGGTATGAGACCGAATTGGGCTAAACATAAAGCAGAGCAAAAAATAATAAAAGACAAAGAAGACCCCTATCAGGCTCTTCTAGAAAGACAGTCTAAAGAAACTGAAGAAATAACTCCTGCAAAGCATCCTGGAATGAGTTGGTATTCTGCCATGTCGGATAACATGCAGAAACATAAATTAGAAAGACTGGAATTTGAATACGATGAGATGTTCAATAAAATTTTAGACAAAGCTAAACGAATTGATAGAGATCCTAAGGTGCTTCTTGAAGCAGAATTAGGGAAAAAATTGACGGGTAAAGAAACAACAACGCAACTCTTAGATCTATTTAAGAATAGACCGAAGAAAGCATCCGGCGGCATCGCAGGACAACTGCACTTGCATAATGGTGGCAGGGCGAAGTTTGCGAATGGACTAAGTGCTTATCAAGAAGGTATGCAACTTATGGGTCCATCAAATCTTAGAAATTATCCAGGTGGAGATCGAGAAGAAGTTTGGGATCCTTATTCTGGTAGTTGGACTTCTTATGGCTATGATACAGAAGGAGCAGCTGCAGCAAGAAGTCAAATCGCTGGAAAATTAGGAGCGAAAGGTCAGGATTATTTATCTCAGTATGATCCAGCCTCTACCATATCCTCCCAAGATCAAGATTTATTAAAATACACAGGATCGGGTTTATTGAATCAAGCGGCAATAGCTAAAGCAGAAAACGCAGCAAAAACTAAAGCAGCTTTAGATATGCTTAATCAATCAACTACACAGACAGGAGGAGAAGCTGGTGCAATTATTACAGATGGTCCTAACAAATATAGAATTAATGCTGATGGATCTAGAACTTTAATTGGAGCTGAAGCCTCGACAAGAGCTGATTCGAATGTATATTCAGGTCCTCAACTTACTGAAGCAGATGGTGGCTGGTATGCTGGAGATACTCGAGTTGGACCTTATTCATATTATCCAACTTTAAAAGATGCACAAATGAGAATGGATCCAAATTATCGTCCAGGTGAAAGTGGAATTACTGGTGGATCAACAACTGCACCCGTAACACAAACTGCACCCGTAACACAAACTGCACCCGTAACGACACAAGCAGCACCAACAGGAATACAAACAATACCTGGTGAGAAAAAAGTATTTAATGTCATGATGAATGAACAAGGAAATGTAATGAAAGATCAATCAATGGCAGAACTTGCTAGAGAAACAGGTATAGCACCTGATATTCAAAATTATCCAATTCGTAGTATGTCAGATTTACAAAGAATGATTGGACCAGGCGAATCTATAGCAGAAGGTACAGCATACAATCAACCGAGACCACTAAACCCATTAGTCGATCCAAGAATGGCTCGATCTTACCAAGAAAATATTCAGCTTATGGGTGACCCAAGAATGCGTCTACCAATGGGTGGAATGCCAATAGGTGTGATGCCACCACTATCTAACGAATTTACTTCGGATCCTTATGAAGGTTTATCTGGGCAAGAATATGCAGAGAAACATAATATACCTTATGCCAAAGGCGGCCTGGCTAAAATCTTAGGAGTTTAATGAAAATCCATCAATACAATGAGATGATGCGTTATCTGACTCGCCCGCAGGAAGATCCTAGCATCAAGCAGCTAGCGGCTAGCGTCCAGCCAAAACCAGGCTGGCAATATGCACCTTGGCAGGATTATCCTGAAGACGATGACATTCCTTCGGTACAAAAAAGAGCTCAATTAAAACCCGGCGGCCTCGTAGAACCGGGTGTCACGCATTATGCGACTGAAGAAGGTACATTAACCAAAGCTGAGATCGATGCTATGGTTCCAACACGAGATGAAAGAAGAAAATTATACAAAGAAAATAATCTAACTGTTGAAGGAAAATCTATGACTCAAAAACGTCGAGTCGTTTTAGGGGAAGATGTATATACACAAATAGATGATTATATTACGGAGACAACAAAAGCGGGTCAAGATTTAAGCCGAAAAGGAATTGGGGAAGCCTTAGGATATAAAAAAGTTAAAAAAGGTCAGTCCATGGGTCAGGGCGCGATTAATAAGGTTATAGCTGCTTATGAAAAAGCAAGAGGAATTGATTTAAGTCCAAGATTGAAAGACTATAAACTCACTAAAGATTCAGCGTGGGTTAAAGAAGTTATAAAAGTACGAAAAGAGACAGGAAGCACTCGAGCTGCTGCTAAAGCCTTAGGAGTGGATAGAAAAACCGTTAGAAATATCACTGAGCAATTTGCTTCTGATTTATTTGGAAAAGTTAATCTTAGAAAAAGTAATAAATGGAATTATAAAGCAGTTAGAGCTAAAAGAGAACGTGAGTTAATTAAACGGCTTGGCGGAAAAGACAACGTAGCTGTTCAACAGTACATGAAGCTTTGGGATGATGTTGTTGACATGAACGAAGATATTTTAGAAATGAGTGATGATGCGATTTGGAAGAATCAACGAATTAGACAATCGATGAATTTAGATGTTACAGGATTAAAAATAGGAGACGCCATTACGTTTGATAAATATAAACATCTTTCCAAAAAAGAATTTGTGGCTAAAGTTAAAGATATGGCTTCTAAAAATAGTTTTTATACCGCTGAACACAGTATTCCAATTGCTAGTGAAAAATTATCAGCAGGTTTTCCGAAGAACCTTCAAGTGGCATCAGGTAAAATTGGAAGTCAATTAGAAGCTATTAAATTGTACATTAAAAATAACCCAAATGGTAAACACATCCCTGCGCTTAATAACTTTTTAGATGAATTTGATATTCAGATTCGAGAAGGGGGAAAAACTTATGGATGGAATAATCCTAAAGATAAAGCAGGTTTAAATGTCTTTCGTACGGACACTGGTACTTCTGATATTGTTCAATCGGCTATCAATAAAAGTCAAACAGGTAAACAAATCACTAAACCGGTATTTGACCAGTCTCAAAAAGTTTATAAGTTGTTACAGACAGCCAAAACAGTAAAAGGACCTGCGAGACTTAAAGCCCTTAATGCAATCGTAGCTACTGTTGGCACAGCAGCCGCTGCTAGTCTCTTTGATAAATTTGGAATAGATTCAGCAATGGCTGATACAGGAGCTAAATCATCAGGTGTGACTACAGGAGATTTTTTCTTGGCAGGCGCAGCTCCACTAGCAACTAAAAAAGGAAGAAGCCTTTATGGAAAAGCTGCTAAAGCAGCATTCAAAAGTGCAGCTACTGTTCCAGGATTTTTAGCTGTAGAAGCTTTTGCAGGACCCGGTATCGTGTCATCTATGGGAGGAACATTTAGTGAAGCTCTTGCCTCACCTTTGCTTTTAGAAGGAACCATACGAGATAAAAGAATTTATGACCAATTAAAAAAAGAAGGATACAACGAAGATCAAATTCAAGTCATTAAAGATTCTGTAATGTTGCGTGCAGATGTTGGAGATACAGGTTTACATACATCAATGATTCCGTTGCAAGAAATGGAACACAAAGGTAAAAAATATACTGCAGGTGATCCTGAATTAAAAAATATCAGTATGTTATATGATAAAGCAGCAGGAGTTATTGCTGAAGAAGATAAAGCAAGATTAAAAAGAGCAGATGAATTTGATTATTTACAACTTGCCAAAGGCGGCCGTGTTCCTTTTAAACTAGGAGGCATCGACAAAGGTCGAAGAGCCTTTATGAAATGGCTCGCTGGACTTACCGGCGCTGGAATTGCAGCAGGAACAGGACTTCTTAAATGGGGTAAGGTTGCTGGTAAAGGTAAAACAGCTGTTCAAGTTGGAGATACAATTGTTCAAAGCACTCCAGGCATGCCCGACTGGTTTATTCCGCTGATAAATCGAATTGTGAAGGAAGGCGATGATGTTACAGCAAAATTAGCAACGAAGGAACGAGAAATTGTTTATACTAAGAAAATTGAAGGAGAAGAAGTTACTGTCTACCAAAATCTAGATACTGGAAATGTTAGAGTGGACTATAACTCGCCTTATAACATGGGTGAAGGCATAGGACCTGTTTCATTGGAATACAAAGCCCCTCAAGTTATTGATGAAGGTAAGCATGCCGGTACAAAAACAAACCCAGAATTTGAAGCATACGAACCCGAACCTGTAGGCTATGTACATGGTCCAGACGATTATGCAATTGAATGGGACGGAACAAATATTGTAGGTCGAGCTGAGGACTTAGTATCGGATACTAGTAAGCTTAAGCAATTTGCAACAAAGAAAAAACCGACAATGGGAGAAATTGTAACTCGTAAAAAGAAAATAGATGAAGTGGACGCAATACATAAAAATGAATCGGATTATATAGCAACTAAACAGGGAGAAGGCGACTGGGACGACTATCTTCCAGATATCGATGATATGGACTATTAATGGCATTGAGCAGATCCAGTTTCGGAAAACTAACGACAACAACACCTCCTAAAAGAGGACCTCATTATCGAGGGTTGAATAATATATATAAAAAGGATACAACAGTTAACGCGGAGAAATTAAATGGCAGATATAGACAAATCTTTACCAAACGTAAAACAAACAGTAACATTACCTAGTTCTAAAGACGTAGAAATACAACAGCAACAAGTTGCTCAAAAAGCATTGGAGCCGGTTGACATTCAAAAGAACGAAGACGGTAGTGTGGACATTAATTTTGATCCTCGGCTGATGAGTCCAGGAGAAGACAAAGGTCATTTCTCTAATTTAGCAGATTTACTTCCTGATGATGTTTTAGATCCGTTAGGACACAAACTTTACAACGATTATACGGATTATAAAAATTCTAGAAAAGATTGGGAAAGAGCCTATATCTCTGGACTTGATCTTTTAGGTTTTAAATACGAAGATAGAAGCGAACCTTTTAAAGGTGCATCAGGCGCCTCGCATCCTGTTCTTGCAGAAGCGGTTACACAATTTCAATCACTCGCTTATAAAGAATTATTACCATCACAAGGTCCAGTAAGAGCACAAATTATTGGAATGCCGACTCCACAAAAAGAACAACAATCGAGTCGTGTTAAAGATTACATGAACTGGCAAATTATGGATCAGATGAAAGAATATGAACCAGAATTTGATCAGATGTTATTTAATCTACCTTTAGCAGGATCTACGTTTAAAAAAATTTACTATGATGATTTAATGCAGAGAGCAGTTTCTAAATTTGTTCCTGCAGATGATTTAGTAGTGCCTTATATGGCAACTTCGTTAGATGATTGTGAATCTATTATTCATATTATTAAGATGACTGAAAATGAATTAAGAAAAAAACAAGTCGGTGGTTTCTATCGAGACATAGAAGTGAATCCTTCCTATATGCACGAAACGGAAATTGACAAAAAAGAAAGAGCTTTAGAAGGAGCGACTAAAGGAAGAGACGAACGTATGTTCACAATTTTAGAATGCCATGTCAATGTAGACCTAGAAGGTTTCGAAGATATGGATCCAAAAAGTGGAGAACCGACAGAAATTAAATTACCTTACATTGTAGCAATAGAAGAAGGTACAAGAAAAGTTTTATCTATAAGACGAAACTATGATCTTAACGACATGATGAAAAAGAAAATTGATTACTTTGTTCATTTTAAATTTTTACCAGGACTTGGTTTTTATGGTTTTGGTTTAATTCACATGATTGGTGGATTATCAAGAACAGCAACAGCAGCTTTAAGACAATTACTTGACGCAGGAACATTATCGAATTTACCCGCAGGATTTAAAATGCGTGGAATTAAAATGAGAGACGAAGCACAAGCAATTCAACCTGGAGAATTTAGAGATGTTGATGCACCCGGTGGAAATTTGAAAGATGCATTTATGATGCTTCCGTTTAAAGAACCTTCTCAAACCTTATTACAGTTAATGGGAGTCGTGGTACAAGCAGGACAAAGATTCGCTTCTATAGCGGACCTGCAAGTGGGCGAAGGGAATCAACAAGCAGCTGTGGGCACGACTGTAGCCTTGTTAGAAAGAGGTTCAAGAACAATGTCGGCCATACACAAAAGATTATATGCGTCGATGAAAAGAGAATTTAATTTATTAGCAAGAGTATTTAAGATTTATCTACCACCCGTATATCCATACGATGTCGTTGGAGGTCAAAGGCAAATTATGCAATCTGATTTTGATGACAGAGTAGATATTCTGCCAGTTGCGGATCCGAATATCTTTAGTCAGACTCAACGAATCTCTCTCGCACAAACGGAATTGCAATTGGCAGCCTCAAATCCAAGAATGCACAATCAATATGAAGTATATCGAAATATGTACGAGGCTTTAGGGGTGAAAGACATTGATTTGATATTAAAAAAACCACCTCAACCTATGCCAAAAGACCCGGCACTAGAACATATTGATGCTTTAGGTGGAATTCCATTTAGAGCTTACCCTGGACAAGATCACAGAGCACACATTACAGCGCATTTAAACTTTATGGCAACCAATTTAGCACGAGGTGCACCAATGATGAATGCAGCAGTTGAAAAAAACTGTTTAGAACACATTTCGTTGATGGCTCAAGAGCAAGTTGAACTAGAATTTAGAGAAGACATGCAACAGATTCAGCAAATACAAATGCAAGTACAACAAAATCCACAATTAATGCAACAAAATCCACAATTGCAACAACAAATGCAACTAACACAGCAAAAAATTGAAGCAAGAAAAGCAGTTTTAGTTGCTGAAATGATGGAAGACTTCATGAAGGAAGAAAAAGCAGTGACTTCTCAATTTGACCATGACCCTATTGCTAAGTTAAGATCAAGAGAATTAGATATTAGAGCAATGGATAATGAAGCGAAGAGAAGAGAAAATGAACAAAGACTTAATTTAGAAAACATGAAGGCAATGATGAATCAAGATATCCAAGAAACGAAAATTGATCAAAATGAAGAACTTGCTGAACTTAGAGCAGATACTTCAATTGAAAAACAAGAAATGGCGAATGCCAATAGACTTAAACTAGCTGGCATGAAACCGAAAACAAATGGAAGGAGTAAATAATGGCTTGGTTTGGATTAGCTAAAATAGCATTACAAGCTGGAAGCAAGATATATGCCAATCGTCAGAAGACGAAAATGGCAATGTCAGATGCACAGTTGATGCATGCACAGAGGATGGCCTCCGGTGAGGAATCTTACCAGGGCAAACTTTTAGAAGCCCGGCAAAACGACTACAAGGACGAAATCGTTTTGGCGATACTTACGCTCCCGATAATTGTGCTCGCCTGGTCGGTGTGGACAGAGGATCCGGCGGCTATGCAGAAGATAGATGTCTTTTTTGAGTACTTTTCAAATCTGCCAAAATGGTTCACAAATTTATGGATCCTTGTAGTTGCGAGCGTTTTTGGTATAAAGGGTACACAGATATTTAGAAACGGAGGGAAAAAATGAAAAGCTGGTTAGCAAAATTGGTAACTAAAGGTAAAAATGTAAGAAAAACATCAGATGTTGATCTTCAACAGATTCATGACAAATTTTTTGATAAATCAGGTAAGATGAAGCAAAAAGGTAAAGATATTGTCAAAAAAGGTTTAAAAGGCTTGAAATAGTGAGTAGCTGGTGGAAAAAAGAACCAGTAGTTATTAAACAGATTACTCCTACGTTAGGTTTAAGTAAAAAAGCAGAATACTTAAAAAAAGTAAAGATGCAAAAATTTAAAAAGAAGAAAAAATAATGGGTACAAAAGCACAACAAAAATTAACTAATTCCCTAGGCTGGGGTGCAGCTCTTAAAAAAGCACATAAAGATGTTGTGACAAAATATAAAACTAAAGCTAAGAATGTAGTAGAGGGAATCAAAGCAGTTCCTTCCATACTAAAGAAAAAATAATGGTAAACCCAAGATGGCGACCGGAATTAGCCAATTCAAGAATACCGGATGGAAAACACAACAAAGAAAATAGAAAAGCTTTGTTTTCTATTCCTAAAACAGAAGAATATACTGGATCACATATTAAAAGTGATTTAGGTGGTAAGAAAGTATCAAATAAAAGTTATGAAAAATACTATAAAGGAATGATTTAGTGGATCCATTAGTTATCGTCGCTAAATTACAAAAAATTATACAAAACAATCTTCAAAGAGTTGGAGACACCATGATTAGTGGTGGTGTTGACAATATGGAGAAATATCAGTATATGTTAGGACAGGCACGTACATATCAGTACATGCTTCAGGAAATCTCTAACCTGCTAAAAGCAAAGGAGCAAAAAGATGAACAAGGAAACGTTATCGACCTCGGAAAAGGAAATCCCAAAACATAATAATGCTTTGGAAGAAAAGTACAAATCTGAGCCTCAAAAAGAACCATTAAATCCAGATAATATTCAAGATCAAAAGCCCCAGTTGCCCGAGCCTAGCGGCTGGCGACTATTAGTTTTACCCTTTACACCAAAGGAAAAAACAAAAGGTGGAATCCTTTATGCTCAAGAATCTTTAGACAAAGTGAGAATTGCCGTAAATTGCGGCTATGTATTGAAGATGGGTCCGTTGGCCTATCACGATCGAGAAAAATTTCCAACGGGACCGTGGTGCAAAACAGGACAATGGATCGTGTTTGCTCGCTACGCAGGATCAAGACTTCCCATCGAAGGTGGAGAAGTTAGAATCTTAAACGATGACGAAGTTTTGGGAACAATTAAGGATCCAGAATCTATTCTTCATCACATTTAATCATAGGAGGAACTATGCCAGAAGCAGAAGTAAAAAAAGAAGAACAAACTGTTGATATTGACACATCGGGGCCTGATGTTGATATTAATTTACCCGAAGAAAAGGACCCGAAAGAAGTAGAAGTTATTAGAGACGAGAAACAAGAAACTAAGGTAGAAGAGAAACCAGTAGAAGAGAAACCAGTAGAAGAGAAGCAAGAAACCAAAGTAGACGAGAAAAAAGAAGAATTAGAACAATACAGTGAAGGTGTTCAAAAAAGAATTGCCAAATTAACTAAAAAATGGCGTGAAGCAGAGCGACAAAAAGAAGCCGCTATAGATTATGCCAAAGGCGTTCAGTATGAACATTCTGAACTTAAAAATAAATTTTCAAAGCTAGAACCGAATTACGTGAAAGCTTTGGAAAGCAAAGTAGTATCTGGTATAGAAGCCGCTAAATCTAAACTTGCGCAAGCAAGGGAAGCTGGCGATATCAATGCTGAAGTTGAAGCACAAAAAGACATTGCAAAACTTGGCTTTGAAGAAACGCGTTTAGCAGCTTTAAAGGAAAGACAGTCTCAAGATAAAGAAAAGGTAGTAAAAACACCTTCTTTAGATCAAACTGTAGCTCCTCAAAAGCCAGATCCAAAAGCAGAAGCATGGGCTGATAAGAACGATTGGTTTGGAAAAGACAGTGCCATGACCTATACGGCTTTTGATTATCACAAGAAACTAACCGAGCAAGAAGGATTCGATCCGAATTCGGACGAATATTATACTGAGATAGACAAGCGAATGAAGCTTGACTTCCCGCATAAATTTGCTAATAATAAGTCTCAGGAATCGACTAAACCAGAACAAATAGTAGCTTCAGCGAAGCGAAGTTCAAATATTGGTCGCAAAACTGTGAGACTCACATCGTCTCAAGTAGCAATCGCTAAAAAATTAGGTGTGCCACTTGAAGAATATGCGAAACAATTAAAACTCACGAAGGAGGTATAAAGCATATGAGTACAGAAAAAATAAAAACTTCCCGTGCGAGCCAAAGTAGAGCTAAGACAGCTAAAAAAACTACTTGGACTCCACCGTCATCTTTAGATGCACCCCCTGCTCCTGATGGTTATCACCACAGGTGGATTAGGGCCGAGACAATGGGATTCGATGATACGAAAAACATGTCCGGTAAAATTAGATCAGGATACGAGCTTGTAAGAGCTGATGAATATCCAGGATCTGAATATCCATCCGTCCAAGACGGAAAATACAAAGGGGTAATCGGAGTTGGTGGCCTTTTGCTGGCAAGGATACCGGTAGAGGTTGTTAAATCGCGCGAGCAATATTTTAATAATATGACTCAAGACGCAGACACAGCGATTGAACGGGACCTTA
>VTLG01007692.1_pt1 | contig 33574 bp, 40 predicted proteins | sample 4694571 | NCBI WGS metagenome assembly VTLG01 (sample SAMN12604809, study PRJNA352737) | marine metagenome | biome: ENVO:00000447; feature: ENVO:00000209|ENVO:00000569|ENVO:01000036; material: ENVO:00002151; isolation source: viral sequences binned using virsorter ...
TTAAGCTTCCCCCGAAATAAATAGCTACCACTAGCAACTGTGCACTTGTCCCGACACCTCTGTGGTAGACATTGCTAGTGATACTTAGTTATACACTACCTTTATCTTTATTCATATTAGTTTTTATGAAATCTAACAACCAAGGGTTGTCTATGAATACACCTATCTCATAATTAGATAGATTATTTACTACTATTTCTTCTGCATCATCTTCTTTTAAAGGACCATTAGCTTGGTTAAGTCCAGACACATATACGGCTGCATGTTTTATTTCATGCCACAAAGCATTTGCCATTTCTTGTCCACACAAATCATGTTGTAAAAGTATAACACCTTCACGTGCACGATATTCTCCATAACTTTCTGTCATATCGTCTGATTTAAAATCAGGGCGAACATACTTTATTTGTATATTTCTATAACCAATTTTAACACTGCTGGGTAGGTTTTTAGATACTTTGCTTACCTCTTGTGGAAGACTTTTCTTTATTGATTTTTTAGGCATTAGGGACATAAACTTGTTTAAAGCGCGACCGAGTTGATGCTCAATCGCGCTGAGAAATAATTATTCTTAATTTATGCTGATATTATTTTTTAAGTCAACATATAGTGGGGAAATGACCCCCCTTGTTTTTTTAAAAACTGTAAAAAAAAGCCTCGCACGATAAGTGTGAAAAACTAGGAAAAATTGCTTATGAATGCCATCGAATGCCATCGAATGCCAGTAAAAAAAGTGCTTTGGCATCGCTTATCCTATTGATTATACTTATTAAAACGGTAAAAATGCCAAAATGCCACTGTTTTTTTAAAACTTTTATTATTTTTTTTTAACTAAGGGGGTCAAATCTCCACTTATACACGGTAACTGTTGCATAAATGTCACACTTCTGGCCCTTCAGGCTTTTGAACAGAATATCGGGACTCGCAGAAGTACTCAAACCCCTTCATGTCGCCATCTTGGTTATGATTTTCTAATAGCTCTAAGGTTAGCTGTACTTTATTCTGAAACAGAAACTCTTGACAAGTTGGGACTGAGTCAAAAGTCGCCTTATCGTACTGAGTATAGATAACAGTATCTGTCCCTGAAAAGAATAACATTGCAGTAATAATAAAATACATCTAACCCCCATAGAATTGGTCTAATCTTTTTAAAAAAGTATGTTTAGCTTCCTTAAATTCTTTTCCTTCTATCACAAATTGCTGGTAATAGCCATCTTTACTACACATCATTATAACACCTTGTTCAATAGCTGTATTGTAAACTGCATCATGGGCCATACCGTACGCTGCCATCTGTAAAAAATAATCCCCGATCCACTCTCTCTGCTTCGGTTTGTTCGTTTGTTTAAAGTCAATGATACTGACCTTATCTTGATATTTAGCAATTAAATCCACGCTCCCCGCATAAAGACCAGGATAGTAAAGCACCGCTTCTACACCATAAACTTCTGAACAGTCATTCAATCCCCGTTCCACGATTATTTCGGCCATCTTCTGTGCTTCTTGACCAGTTGAGGTTAGATCCAATGAGCGCTGACCAAGGATTAGGTCTTCCAGGTACTTATGCATGGCTGTACCGCGCGTAGCTGCTTCGTTCTTTACACGTTCAGCTTCTACTTCACCAACCTTAGCTTTCCATCTTTCAATACTTTCTTGGTCACGCTTAGACTTTGTTTGTCCAATAACTGTGGTAACTGATGGAAGTCTTCTCTCTTCTCCGTCCACTGTATAGTGCCGGAGTCCTTCAATACTTTCACGAGTAGACCTAGGATATACATAACGATCTACTAATTTCATAAAAAGTTTTAATTAAGCTCTACCTGTTTTAAGTTTTGATGCTGCTTTTTTAAGGTTTTTAAGTTTTGGTGCTGCTTTAAGTGCTGGTAAAAGGTCTTTAAGCTTTTTTTTCTTTTTTCCGCCTTTAATTACATTACCCTTTTTATCTTTAATTGGGTTACCTTTTTTATCTTTTACTACCATTTGTTTCTCCTATACTAATGTTCGATTTTTAAAATACACGATACCTTCTACATAGTCAATATCGCACGGATTACCAGCTAGTTCAATCGGACTCATTTGAGACATTCTAGCCCAATTAGTATGTCCAAACTTTTTCTTACAAATTTTATCAACTAAATGTGCTGGCATATCCACAAAATCTGACTCAGTCATATCTGTTTCAGTATACGGCGCACCCGTATCTTCTGGTATCCAATCTATCTCTATAGTATCCATTATTCTTTCATGGCGTATGGATCAGTTGATAACATACGCTGCTTTTTATCCATAGGCGCACCCATAATAATATCTTCCATATTCTTTGAAAAATAATTTACCATGTGTCCTATAATATTATCTTGCGATAAAGTGTCTACAATATCTTTTAAAGACTCTCCGTGCTGCATTAGTCTTGAAACTAACTTACCACTGGCCCTAAGTTCTCTATCTAAATAAGAATCTGTTGGTTTAATCTTAACCCATAAAGCTTGAGGCTGTATTCCCTCATTATCAACAGTGTAATTAACAATACCTATCACCTTCCGATCATCTACCGGAAGAGTGAAAGTTGTACTGCGCATCCTATTAGGAAGTTCTGTTCTCACCTTATTGTTTTCCTTAATTAAAGTCATCCTTGTGTGCCTCTATAAACTGGTATAAACCAATATTGGTCTCCTTCACCTGTTCTATCTCCACCCACATAGTTTCGACTACAGCCATCATATTAAAGATAGTTATGATATTTGCAATCATTAATGCCATTGTAATTAATAAAATTGTCCACACAATTAAATTACTAGTGTACGCTTCTAGCTGAATCTTGAAGTCTTTCATAAGCCTTCATCCTCCTTTGCTCTATTAACTCTAGTTGTTTTATGTACCAAATACGTTTCATGTCTTCGTCTTTGGCAGCTCTCATTACGTATTGTAAATTATTTAATCGCTTTGCAAAAGAAGTTATATTGTTTCGCCGGTTTTCATCCATTTTGGTTCTATTCCTCCTTCAATATTCATTCTACAACGTTCAGCAGGTAGCCACACCCACCCTTCACAGTCACACTGCGGACAATTAACTTCCACAGAACAACCAGATTGTACTCTAATAAAGCCATTTCCTGCACAACGCGGGCAAATAGCTTTAACCTCTTCTTTTCCCGTTAGATCTACCATTTTTCTTTTTTAATTCTTTCTCTAGTAAAAAGTCTATTACTTTTTGTACACTAACTTGAACGCCAAACTTACTGGCAGCCATTTCTGTTAGTTTATTGTGTGTACTAGTTGATACACTTACTGATTTAAATTTACTTATATCAGGCATTTTATTCTCCTTATTATTAACATATTATATGGGAATATATAGTGTGAATATTATATTTGACAAGAGTTTATTTTAAATTATTATGTAAAAATCTTCTCACCTTCATATGTCGGTGGCTTTTTCTTAGCTGCCGGCATTTTTGTTGGTTTTCTGGGCTAATTTCTTTTAATTGTATAGCCATCTTCTAAGTAATTAAATACTACTTTTCCGTTTACATGTTGCGTGTGTTTTGCTTTACACGTCATACATTGGTAAACTCTTTTTTCATCTTTAGTTACTAATCTTATGAAAGGAACGTATGCACTACAGCTGTCACATACACCCAACGTTATTTCTATTGGATCATCTTTAGTGTATGTCACCCCAGTTCTCTCCTTTTTCGTAATCTATTTTGTTCGGCACTTGTAACTCAACCGCTTCTTCCATAATTTTAATAATTTTCTCTGATTGTTGTACGCTTGTAACTGAGATATCAAGTTCATCATGAATCTGTATATGAGGAATCACCCCCTCTCTGTACAAGGCCAACATCGACTGTTTTGTCATGTCCGCAGCTGATCCTTGGATCAACTTGTTCAAAGCTTTGTACGTGAACGCGCGTTTAATCCCCGGTCCATGCTCCCTGAGGGCATCAGCGTGGGCCAATGGTTTCTTAATACCGAAACCATGAGGCTCCCACAAATCAAAATGACACAACCGGCCACCAATAGTTCTAATCTTACCACTATCTTCTGCTCTACGCGATACAGCTTCAGATAACATCTTAACAAAAGGTGCTTTCTGATGATAGGTTTTTAAAAGTTTTTCAGCAGAATCTTTCATGAGTCCTAATTCAGCCATAAGTTTGTTCTTGCCCATGCCATACATGATACCAAGATTAATTGTCTTTGCTTGTTTACGTTCAATACCTGCCATGTCAGCTATCATCTGGTGAAAGTCTGCACTGCCATCATTGTATGCATCTACAATCGTTCCTGTGCCCTCTAAACGCATCAAAGATGCAAAGTGAACTAATATTCTAGGCTCTTGTTGGCTGTAGTCAAAACAACCCCAAGTTTGTCCTTCTTCCGGTATAAATATTTGTCTAATCTTACGTCCTAAAATACCTCTTCCAGGTATCTGTTGTAGGTTTGGATTAGCATAACTAAATCTACCTGTAACCGTACCACCTTGATCAGATCGTATCTGGTTTATATCAGAATGAATTCTACCTTTGTGATTGTGTTTTAAAATTGTGTCTATAAAAGTTGTGTTCATTTTATTTAACTCACGACAACTAACAACCATCTTAGGAAAATCATGGGGGTGCTCTTTTAAAAAGTTTTTAGTAAAACTCGGTGCACCTTTCTCTGTTCTGTCGTATGGTAAATTTAATTTGTCAAATGCTTTTGCAATGGACGCTGCAGCCCAGATTTCTACATCAAAACCCACTTGTTCTATCATATCTATTCTTGTTTGTTTTTCAGATTCTTCCAAAGCTCTTCTAGTTTTAGCTGCCTTATCAAGATCAACACGCACACCTTGAAACTTCATATCAACCAGACATGGAAACAAATTAGTTTCTAAATTAAATACGTCCCACAAGTCTTGTTTTGATATTTCGTGTTGCATAGCAGCCCATAACTTTAATGTTATTTCTGCATCTTTTTCAGCATATTCACCTACAAAACCTGATGGTAATCTCCACATTTCAGCTTTAGCATCAACGCCCCAATCCTTTGCTGCTTCTTGTAATAATCTTTCGTTCTTACCTGCTCCTACATAATCTTTTGCAACTGCATCTAATGTATAACGAAACCTATTTTCATTTACTAATGATGCTGCAATCATTGTGTCAATAATACCACCGTTAATACGAAAACCCAGTGATCTAATCCAGGACACATCATACATTGCATTGTGAAATATTTTTGTAGCTGTGGTGTTACAAACTTCTTCAAACCAATCCAGGACTAAATCCCGGTCCATGTTCCCCCCGCCTTCGTGCGCTATCGGAAAGTACCCTGACCAGCCTTCTACTGCTACAGCAATACCAACAACTTCACCATCTCCTCTAATAGAACCTGACCCCATAGTCATGAGGTTTGGATCTCGTGTTTCTAAATCTATTGCTATTTCTTTGTGTTGACTTAAATCTGGTAATCTCTCCGGCGGTACCCACTCGGTTTCTGGTGTAAATAATGGCTGCTGTAATGTTCTCATTTATATTGCTCCTTTAGTTTGTTTATAAACCAAATAGCTTTATCTAAATCTTCTATCGGTTTACCTTTGTGCTCGTGGCGCCATAAATATTTCATAGCTGAACCTTGGCAGTAGTATTTAAAACCATCTCCTTGACATGCTTTAATTGCATCAATGCAACCAATGTCACCTTTGTTATAATGTGATGGATGATTTACTGGGTCATGTTTTTTCATCCTACAAGTCCTCCTCGTGAAAAACTCATCCTTTCACTTACTTGTATTTTTAAATCATCAATTTTATTTGTTCTTGCATGCTTTCTAAGCAAGTCTCCTACAGCACCAGGTAGTGTCGTTAATAATTTTAACTCTTGCGGATGTTCTACTTCTAAATATCTTGTAACAAAAATAATTGAATCTTGTATGGTTATAGCATTCTTTCTATTGTTTATGGCCCAACCACAAAATACAATATTATTTTTTGTATAACCTTTAGAACTGTCGTGTCTATCAACCGATAAAGTATTTTGCTTTTTAGCTTCAAAAGTTAATGGAGTTCTATAATAAAAACAAACAAAACCATATTTTTCAACATAAGTATTAAAAAAACTTATAAAATTTTCTTGTGACATAAGTTTTACTGCTCTAGGGTCACCTGCTTTTATCCATCTATTATTTCTTTTTTTAATACTATTATAAATGCCAAGTAGTCTACCCCTTTCAGTGCTTCTTCTCTCAATTGATGCTAAACGACTTGCTTCTCTATTTTTAGGCAAAGCTCTGTATTTTTTTCTTGTTTCTGCATATTTATGTTCATTTTCCTTATTACGTCTTTTTTGGCTTTCTTTTGTGCTATCGTTTGTATGATAATAGACAGTGCTTGGAACTACACCAAACTTAAGACTAATTTGTAATGCAGTTAATCCTTGTTTTCTTAATTGTTTCATCGTTTCTATTATTTCTGGGGTAACCCTCCATGTTTCTTTCATAATACATACGCCCTTTCATAATTTTTTGGTTCTAAAATGTGTAATGATTTTTTTGCTCGTGTTACAGCAACATAAAATAATCTGTGTAATTCATCTGGATCGATATCATTGTGGTCCAGAGCAGACTTAGTAATATCAGGAAGTAATAAGACATTATCAGCTTCCCCTCCTTTCGCTCCGTGTATTGTTGATAAAATTATTCTTGGTTTTTGTGAAATCTTTTCGTTGTTAGCTAACATATTACGTATGTAGTTTTCTGTTTCTGCATCTAAACCAGCAAACGCTTTAAACCAAACATTGTTAATTTGTAAGCCATGCTCCGCGATGCATTCTTCAATAAAATATCCTTCTTCGTTCTCGTTCATTGTCTTACCTGTACGATAACCTTTTGTTACGTTTTCGCCAAGATAAGAATAAATATTTTTTATTGATGCAACAGGAAGAGAATGCTCAAATTTTCTCCATTTTTCCCAAGCTTGAATAGCTAAAAGTAAATCTAATTTTATAGAATTTCTGTGTTTGTGTGAGTAGTACCAACCTTGTAGCTCACATAAATCTTTGATGTCATCAAGAAAGTGATTAGCTGTTGTCAACACTAACCATTCACCTTGTGACATATCAACTTGAGTAACATCAGAATATCTTGTTAAGTCACCCATCTCTTGTCGTGGTTTGTAATCTTTTTCGTATCTGTTTGTAACTTTATTAATTATCTGTTGAGATAATTCGTGAATAGGTCCACCAGGTATTCTGTATGATTGATCTAATGTGTCCACGTAATCTACTTCATCCTTAAGAGCGATAAAAGTATCAACATCAGCACCAGCCCATTTAAATATAGCTTGATCATCATCCCCTGCAATGTAGGTCTTGTCTGCTTTCTTCCAAAGAGTCCGGACCATTCGCCACTGCAGAGGTGAGAGGTCCTGTGCCTCATCAATAAATAATACGTCAAAAGACGGTGATACATCTTGTTCAATAAATTTTTCCAACATGTCATCATAATCCACCAAACCCTTTTCTTTTTTGTATCTTTTAAGCTCTTGATCTAAAAGATATAATAAGTCTCGTTCTATATCAACTGTATGTCCGTTGTTATCATACTCCTCTAATACGTCAATTTCTTTTACCCTAGCCTTGTTAATAATTCTTAAATACTCATTGTCAGAACTAAAAACTCCATCGGTATCATTGTACCATGCTGTCTTAATAGGAATGCCACATTTTAAACCAAATTCCCTGTAATCCTGTGTCTTCATTACACGTTCTTTCTTAAGACCAAGTGATCTAAAAGCTAAAGAGTGCAGTGTTCTAAAATAAGGTATCTCGTCTTTATCTATTTGAAATTTTTCTTGTGCTCTAGTTTCTGCTTCGTAAGATGCTTTCCTAGTAAATGAAAAATAACCTATCTTCTTAATATCAGTGCCAGCACGTAAAAAATCTTCTACTAAATTTAATAGTGTAGTGGTTTTACCTGTACCAGGCGGTCCTAGTATTATTGTTTTCAATTTGTATTCTCCTCTAACCAAGTATCTAAACCTTTAACTGAAAAGTAAGGAGTACGGCCTATACGAATATATGGGACATTGAATGTGCCGCGCCGAATTTTGCGTCGCAATGTGTCTTGTTCAAATCCTCTGGGTATTCCACGATCTCCCATCCAATCTCTCACTTTTGCAATGTGCACATACTGCATTAAAATGGTACCTCTTCATATTTAACTTCACTAATGCTAGGCTTATTTTTTTTCATAGCTTTTATTTTAATTAAATGAGGTTGTTGATCTTTAACTTTTAATCTTGTTTCTTTATCAAAGATGTCCTCTAAACTTTTTAATAAGTTTCCTGTTTTAGTTTTATCTAACTCCCAGTTATTTCTCTTACAAAATGCAAAAAAATCATCCATTCTAAAATAACAAAAATCACCATCTTCATCTGTCCATGCCATCTTACTTAGTATGTCATCTCTTGTTCTTGCTTGTGTTCTATTAACTGTAAACTCCTGTAACAAATGAATTAATGTTTCTTTAGGATCTAAAGATTTCAAAGGGTCTATTTGTTGCATAGTAGAAAGTAATGGTTTTAAATAAAGCTCTCTCCAATCTTTAGCTTTTGGAATAGGTACAACTACAGCAGCTTTATCCATAACTTCTAACGAAAATAAATTAGGATTGTGTAACTGCTCTTTTGTTAGATCGACTCTTTTGCCATCTACATCTAAAAAATATTGTGTTGGATCAGAACATATTTTTGACAACTGTCCTAGCTCTGGCATTTGTTCTTCACCAAAACCAACACCAAATTTACATTTACTACATGCAGCTGGTTTACAGTATGGTTCAATAGGTTGTTCTTTACACCTGTATTTATCATACCCTTTCTTACCAATAGACTTTATTAAATTTTGTACTTCTTGATAACCTAATGGAGGCGTCATGTATTTTTGATTATCTTCCATTAATTTGTCTTGCCAATTATCTGGATTAGCTTTTTGTCTGTATATAGCTAGATTAAATAATGCATTGTTTCTTGACCCTTCTCCAAAACCATCTTGAGCTAATTTGTTTAAACAAGGAGGACCATCTTTAAATGCCTCTGGAATTTTATCTTCTTTTTTTACAATGATAGATTCTATCTGTTCTTTTGTCTGCACCCACTCGTCGTATATAGAATAGAATGATTCTAAACTAGCTGCCTTACCTCCAGCTTCAAAAGTGTAACGCAATCCTTTAATACCACCGTGATAAGGTAAATTTAAAAAATTTCCTGTGTCTCCACGATCAACAAAAATTTCAGTTTGTTTCGGGAATATTTCACTACCCTCATAGCCCAAAGCTTTAGCCATTATTTTTAATTTTGACTGCATCAATGCAGCAGGTATAAATTCTTTAGCAAATAAAAATAAATGTGCACCACCAGACTTAGATCTAAAAGTAACTAGAGGATAACCTCTGCCTTTTATATCTCTCATCAATCCCATGTGATCCAAGTTGTAAACATCTACATCTATACAACCCCACCTACACATATTATCTTCATTAATAGGTATGATACCTAGAGCAGGATCTTTACCTTCTATGTGGTCTTGCCATAAAGCATCTGTAATAGATTCTCTTTTAATAAATGCTTTGGCTACTGCTTTTCCTTTCTCTGTAGTCTCGCCGGTCAATTTCATTATGCCATGAGCACTATTATTCCCTTCAAATATTTCTTTAAATTTCATTTCTTAGCTTTCCTGTATTTTCTATTTGCTGTGTTGTAGTAACCTTGACTACAGGGGCCAGAACAATAAACTTTAGTCTTTTGCCATTTTGTTATTTCGAAGTCTGTTTTGCATGTTGGACATGTTTTTTTCATTTAATTTTTTCTTCCTTTCTTTAGTCTGTCTAATCGATTCCTTTAAACTTAACTCCCACAATTCATCTTCCTTTTGCCAAAACTCGTCAAAAGTTTTATATTGTAGGGGCCCAATAAAAGGGGGAGTTTTTTTCGGGCCCCCAACCATGATTAAAATGGTACTTCGTCTTTAGACTTCGTCTCACCTTCACCATGTTTTACTTGAACGTTCGCAACGCTCGAAGCAAATTGTTTTGCGCCCTCGTACATATTCTTATCTTGTACAGGACCAACAAGAGCAATATTCCAACCAAACCAAGTTCCCTTGTCATTCGATTGTTGAACAGTACTCAAGTTGTACACGTGACTGTAAGCAGCCGGTGTGAATAGACCATTCTTACCTTTAAGTTTGATGCTATTCATCATTGAGTTCCACGACCTACTCACTTTTAATTGTGTAGACTTCATAGTTATCAATGCTTGTTGCATATCTTCTGTCAACACAAAATAAGATGCCGTGTTTTCTAGATAGTTACCATTAGGTAATCTATCTTTGTAGTCAGCTCCTCTAGTGGCCTCTTTTATAATACCACTACTGACTGAGTGAATAGCAACTGGAGCACTTGTGCCCTCGCCTCTATCACTCCACTCAACATACTCTCGCTTATAACCGCAAGGAATTACATTGAGTCCCTTCTCACCATCATATGCCTGCTTAGTCACGGTATTAAATATCATACCTGCCTTAGCACCTTCTACATATTTGGCGTCCCTTTCATTAACTTCCGGGGATAACTGTCCTAGCACACGTAAGAATGGCATGGCAAAATCGCCTTGTCCCATTCCCTGCATACCACCAGCTTGGTCTTGTTCAAACATGCTTGTTAAAGCTACGCTTGAATTTTCTTTTTTACTTACTTGGTTCATGTTTCATTTCTCCTTATTCATGATTCATTTTTTCCGGCTAATTTTAGTTTGATCCTTTACAAATAAGTTAAAGGAATCCGAGGGCATATCGAGGCCGGCCTCGATACGCTCTCTATAGAGCGCCTTCAAAGTCATCGGCTCAACTTTAGATTTTTGTTGAGGCTCAAACCCTTCTTGCGCTGCAAGGTTAAGCAATTGCTCCGCCTTGTTATCTTCGCCTTTACCGAACGTTACAAAAACCTCATTTTTAATGATGTCCTCTAGTCCGTTTTCTCGAAGCCATTGATAAGCTGCGTCAGTACCATCTTTTTTAATAGTACAGTTGTAAGATTTTCTAATCTCTACAGCACTTCCGTCAGCTAATTTCAGAGATGATAATCCCTGCTCCGCGAGCATATTGGGTATGATCTCTGATGCAATCTTATCTGCTTGTTCTTTAAGTTTTTTTACTTCTTTTTCTAAAAATTCTATTTGATCTTCTAGAGATTGAAGCTCTAAACAATAGCCAGATAATTGCTGAATATCTGTTTTCTCTATTACCTCTTGTTGATCTTTTTCAAAATCTTCTAGTGTTAATGTTGTCATTCTATTTCTCCTTTTTTATATAAGTCAATTGTTAGTGGATAGTATTTGTATTCTTGTTTATCCCATTTCAACATATTAAATCTACCTTGTGTAATATCACTTACAATAGCAGAAGATAAACCTATAATAGCAGGATCACCTGTACATAATATGTAATCTCTTTCTCTAAAATCTTGTAAATTTTTTCTCATCTTCATTACAAAAGGCCCTGATGAAAAAATAGCTTGAGACATAGGTGGTAAACAAATAACTAAATAACCAAATTCAGACGCACCTAAAATATTTATATTTTGAGGTGGGTGCTGAAGCACGTATACAAAAGTCTCTTCTGGGTTTTCTTTATGAAAAGTTAAAAACTCAGTTAGGCTTTTTGGTTTGTACAGTTCGAATATTTGATTCTTCATTATTGTTTTCTTTCTTTGTTTCAGCTGTAGCTGCGTTAAGTTTATCTGTCAAGTCGTCAACTTGTATATGTAAATTAATTATTTCACTGTTGTTTTTTTGCAACAGTTTTAATAATGACTGTATAATCTTGTCTTTGTCCATAATCTTTCTCCTGTTTACAGTTGACATTTATATAATAATTCTTATCTTAATGTCAAGAAAGAAAATATGATAAAACATTATAAGTTTAAAACTAAGCCGTACGCGCATCAGCTTAAAGCATTAGAAAAGTCTTGGGCCCAAGAAACCTATGGTTTATTTATGGAAATGGGCACTGGTAAATCTAAGGTTTTAGTTGACAATATAGCTATGCTCTATGATAGAGGAGCTATTCGCGGTGCATTAATTGTAGCACCTAAAGGTGTGTACAAAAACTGGCACGATATAGAGTTTCCTGTTCATATGCCAGATCATGTAGAACATACAAAAGTTTTATGGGAAGCAAACATTACAAAGAAAAAACAATATGAATTAGACAAGTTGTTTGATGGCAGTGATGATCTTAAGATATTGATAATGAATGTAGAAGCACTTTCTACACAAAAAGGACTGGACTTTGCGCATAGTTTCCTTAACATATTCCTTGGCAGAGCTTTGATAGGGATTGATGAATCTACGACGATCAAGAATCCGACAGCAAAGCGAACAAAAAATATTTTAAAAATAGGGAATCTTGCTAAGTACCGTAGAATATTGACAGGCTCTCCAGTTACTAAGTCTCCACTAGACTTGTTTAGTCAGTGTAAATTTCTTGATCCTTTTCATTTAGGATATGATTCATACTATGCGTTTCGTTCACGTTATGCACATATGCTTGATAGAAATTTTGGTGGACGTCGCGTTCAGATTGTAGGTAGTTATAGAAGATTAGATGAACTAGCTACTAAGTTAGAAAGTTTTTCTTACAGAGTGTTAAAAGAAGATTGTTTAGATTTACCAGAAAAAGTATTTATGAAAAGATCAGTCGAGTTAACTGCTGAGCAAAAGAAAATTTATACACAAATGAAACAGATGGCTTTAGCTATGCTTGACGATGGCAAAGTTATGTCAACTGTAAATGTAATGACGCAACTTATGAGATTGCATCAAGTAACTTGTGGTCATTTTAAGGCAGATGATAATACAATTACTCATTTAAAAAATAACAGACTTGATGAGCTTATGTCATTGTTAGAAGAGGTCGAGGGCAAAGTTATTATCTGGGCAAATTATGTAGAAGATATAAAAATGATAGTAGAAAAACTTAAAAAAACGCACGGAGATGACTCTACAGTCGAATATCATGGTGCAGTGGACCCAAGGGTCCGCCAGGAGCAAATTGCTCTATTTCAGCAAAAAAACGGCCCTGCGCGCTATTTTGTAGGAAATACACAAACCGGAGGGTATGGAATTACATTAACTGCTGCTAACACAGTGGTGTACTATTCTAACAACTATAATCTTGAACAAAGATTACAATCAGAAGATAGAGCACATCGTATCGGCCAGACTGGCAGTGTTACTTATGTTGATTTAATTGCAGAAGGTACTATAGATGAGAAAATAGTTAAATCACTTAGGAGTAAAATAAATATAGCAAATGAAATTATGGGCGAAGACCTTAAAGATTGGATCTAAAGAATTATCGGCTCGTATGCTGTTCGTCCTTCTATCTTCTTCGCTTGCAGTACTTGTTTGCGTCCTGTTTCTGGTGCTCTTTTCGCTGAGCAATGCACCCAACCAGAGTTGGGATCAATACCATCATAGAACTCTAGTATTAATTGATCAAACTCACAATTTTTTGTAATCCACGTTGCAAGCTCCTTGTTGTCTACTCCATGAATTTCAAAGTCTGCTGCCTCACCCCTGGCATGTTGTGACTTAGTCGAAGATCCGATAGCCTCGCACAACTCTGGGCTTCTATAGCCTGAAGATATCATAACCGGTTTACCAAAATGCTCACGCACTGGTTGTAGGATGGATTCCGCTAGGTGAATAAGATTATTAATCTCTTGAGTGCCTGGTTTATTATTTATATTTTTACGCACTGCTGTTTGAGATTTTGTTAGCTCTGCTAATGTAAAATTGTTTGATAGTTTCATTATAAATGAGGGTTCCCTCCTTGGCTTGGGTTTCTAGGACCTCTAGGACCCTCTTGTCTAGGGTCTCTTCCACCGCCATGTAAACTTGCTCCTAACATACCGCCTAAAGGACTAGATGTTTGTGAACTTACTGGTCTATTATCAGGTCCGCCCTGACCCGACATAGCTAATTCTCTTATAGTTGCAGCTTCTTCTGCAGCGGCAGCAGCGGCAGCAGCTTGTGTGGCTGCTACTTGTTGTATTCTGTCTTGATAGTTTGAAGTTGTATCTACTTGTGGATTAGCCTGTGCCGTGCCCATAAAAGCAAAAGGATTTGCAAACGCGTTTATTATTCCCGCTTCATCTAATTGATTATATAAAGGACCCGAAGCGCCTACCATTCTATGGTACATTGCAGAAAGAGGATCTTCATCGTCTATGGCTGCACCGAAAGAACCTAAATTAGATAAAGAAGTTCCAACATAAGACGCTGGATCATCTAAAAAACTTCCAGGGTCTTCAAAATTTGTTCTCCTCGCAGCAGAAATTGTGTCGTACATAAGACTCAGAGGGCCGAATGCCGCTGGCGCTGTTACATTAAAAGCAGTAGATAATGCTGGGCCCACCACAGGAGTATCAGCTAAAGCGTTTGTTAAATGTTGTACTAAATCTTGTGTACCTAATGTATGATAACTAGGTGTACTAGTTGCAGGTTGTCTAAACTGTTCATCAAAATCTGATTCATGCTCATTCAACGCTTCAACCAGAGTTAAGTCCCCTGCAAGAATATTTCCTACTCCTGAAAGGTATTCTCCTAAAGTAGGAGTGCTAGAAAAATAATTTGTAACATTTGCCATTACTTTAACATCCCTATTAAACTTTCAATTACTACTAGACCGACAGCCCCCACTGTAGTCAAAACAACCCAATAGATCTTATCTATTTTACCACCCAATGCTTCTACATCCTTATGCACGTGAGAAATTTTATTGTCCAAGTGGACAAGATGATTTGTTTTAATCACTTCTACTTCACGTTCAATGCCTTTGAGATGACCATATAAAGATATGACATGCTCTCTGTCTGATTCTGGTGTTATGCCGCGGACGTTGTCGTTCACTACGCTAGCCCCCTCTGTTTTAGTCTAATAGCTTTTTCAGTAGGGGATAATAAAGCAGTTTCTGTTTGAGTCAAGCCCGTGGCTTGATCCACGTTCCCCGCTGCAGTTTGGGTTGGGTTAATTCTAGGTGCTCCTGTATCAGGTATTGGTGCAACTTGTGGTTCTGTTTCTGTAGCAGTTTGAACAGGAGCTTGAACCGGCGCAGCTGACGTTTGCTCAGGTTCATTTACTTCTTTTTCAAAGTCACTAAACTTCTTGTACATCCATCTAAATTTTTCTGCTTCTAATAAACCAAGAGGCTGGAAGTATTGATAGTTAAATTCTCTTCTATCTAGATCAGGATTGTTTCTTATAATTTTATTCATTCTAGATTTTAATCCTTCTGGTCCATAAGTTATAGGAGTGTAGTATCCATTCATTAAGTTTACAACTTGTTGAGGTATTTGTTTTGAATTAGGTGCTATTCTTTTTGTAAGTGCTTGCATAACTTCAGTTCGTGTTAATAAACCACTATCAATAGCTGCCATTGCTGCTTTATAAAAATCATATTGACCTCTGAATGCTTGTTCATTTTGTTCTCTGTATTCTCTAACTAGTTGTTCTGGTCCACGTTGTCTAAAGTTTGCAGGGCTGTACCATTTTTTACCCATCTTCGGATCTCTAAAACTACTTTGAAAATCTGATATTTTAAAATCTAAACTACCTAAAACATCAACAGTTACGTTTGATCCACCCATTAATTTAAACACTTCTGTATCAATTTCTAAGGGTTGACCAACACCAGAAACATCACCACGTAAAGAATAAAATAATTTTCTACCTGAACTAATAAGACCAGGTTCAATTGTTTTAAAGAAATGATTCATAGACCTGTCAAATATTTCAGTATCAGTCATGCCTCCAGGACCACCTTTCCATATAGTTGAACCTTCTCTTGTTTTACCATTAATAGCTTCCATAAATGCTTCAGCACCGATTGGTATACCAAAGAAAGTTCCTGTTACTGCTTCATACAAAGGACCTACTACATTTAAATATTGTTTAAGAACGTCTGTTTCTATTTTTTCAGAATCTAATTTTCTGTTCATGTCTACCATAATTTGTAATTGTTGTATTTTATCTCTAAGAGCTTTACCTTCAGGACTAGAAGGGTCTTCTGTTTCTTTTAATTGTTCTTTTAAAGCAGCTAAATCTTTTGAATAGTTTTTACGATCAGCAACTTTCATTAACTCTCTGGCACTAGCTACTATAATGTCGTATGGGTTGTATCTTGAAAAATCAAACACTTTAAAATTACCATCTTTAACGTTTGTTACTGGTATTAAACTACTATATTTCATATAGTCAGGTGCAAAGTGTTGTTTATATACTTCAATTTGTTCAGGAGTAACATTTGTTAAAGCATAACCTAAACCTTGCACACCTGCTGTCATTCCACCAAGTGTAATGGCTTGACCAGATAACATTCTATATCCCATTTCTCTTAAAGCCTGATTGTCTGACGCAATGTTTCGCATTGCTATTGCTGAAGTAGCAAAACCAGTTCTAAGAATCTCAGATGTAAACGACACAAAGTTACCAATAGGTAGTTTTCTTATAGCTTTAATAAACTCAGGCACCTTACTATATGTCGGGTAAGTTTCTCTAAGTAAGTGCGCTGCAGCCTCTTCTATACCATCTTCCAATGTTTTCATTGACCCTGTCATAATGTTTTTTGGATTCCATTCTATGCCGTGTAGATCAAAAAACTTTTTAACTTCATCTACGTTTTTAAACGCACCCTTAAGTTGAGACATATAGTATTCATGTCCATACCATTTCCAAACATTATCACCACCAGCATACACTCTTGTTGCTGCTTTATAAAACTTAGAACTTTCAGCTCTTTCAGCCAGCTTTCCTAAAGAGTTTAGTTTTCCTGCTTTAATATCTTTTAGTATGGCTCCTAGTTCTGATGCCACAATGTTTTCATCAAGCACACCTAATTCTACTTTTCTAGATATTCTTTTTATAAGATCAACTTCATTTACGGTTCTGCCCGCACCAAAAATGTCATCCATAATTATTTTAAATGCATCTGTCACAGATGCATTACCACCAATGTGTCCAACATGCATTGGAAAGAAACCAGCACTACCAAAGTTACGTGTCTGTGTAGCAGGAGAAAAAACTGTTTTACCAGTTTGCACAGCTGCTTTATAAGCAATTAAAGATTGATAAAAACTATTTTGAAGAAGATTGTCTAGCATACCACCAGTGCCTTCAATACTAGCTTTCATTTCACGAGAAGCAAATAACCCAATTGGACCTCCTTTATCCGCAAAAGCAAGATCTTGCATTTGTCCAAGTCCAGGTAAGTTTCCAATTTGTGTAGGATCAGCTATTCCTGCTCTTAAGGCTTCTGCTCTTGATGAAAATAAATAACCATTATCTAACCCATGTTTTGCAAACTCTTTAAAAGATTTAATGTTAGCTGTCTGAGTTACCAAACTACCTGCTGTCATCATAACAGAATGTTTTAAATTTTTTTCTTGTCCTAGTAATTTTCTTATAACGTTTGGTAATTCTTCACCTGTTTGTATAAAATCGTCTCCTCTAAGAATTTCTTTTTGTATTTTGTTTAATGCATTTAACGGATCAATACCTTCTGCTTTACCAATAGCAATCATGTTGTCTACATTTCTTTTTGCAAACTCTTTTATAGCTTCATCAGCTGGTAAGTTAGATCCTTTAACAGCAGCTTCTATAAAGTCTGCATTCTTATTAATTATTCCAACCATGTAATTAGTAGCGTCTTCTAATACTTTAGCATCTGGTTTGTAAGAAGGATTACTAAACGTTGAAAAAGACATTCTCATATATTTGTCTAAATTATTTTCAAGAGCAGCTCTTAGCCCACTACCTTCTGGTAACTCTTTAAAGTATGCAGTTTTAATAGCATTAAATTCTTCTTTTAAAACTTTTGCTAGTTCCTGTAGTTCCGGTTCTATCTTGCTTAGTTTTAAATTACCTCTTAAATACTCGTGTATTTGATCTAACATATGTTGTTGACCAGCAGGTGATGTAATTGCTTTATTATATCTTTGTAAAAAACCATTAGCTAAGTCATAAGCTTTTGTTTCAATAGCAGTTAAATATTTTTCTATCTCTCTTGCTTTTGCTTTAATAAATCTTTCTGCACCACCGCTTAAATTAAATGAATACAATGCTTGATTGCCGCTATCCCGGAACCATTTAAGAAAATTGTCAACCTTCTTTAGTCCTCTTTTCAAAGGATCATCAGAAGTTACATCAAACATTCTCCATTTACTTAACTCTGGAAGTTGTCCATAGTTACCTTTAAGTGATGGTACAAAGGCCTTGCCACCCGTTGCAGCTGTGGCTGCCAATCTTGCCAAAACATCTTTACCTAAAAAACTTGCAAAGGCTCCCGCACCTCTTGCTATACCTGGAAGCACTACAGGGTCTTTAGACGCGAGCCACGTTGCAGGTTTAATTGCTAGATAATTTGCTGGATATAAAACACCGTACTTACCGGCAAACAAAGCAGGTTTTAATAAAACATTTTTACCAACTACACCTAACGCCGGTCCTACTAACGGAAACAAACCACCAATCATGGCGCCTTCTGCGCCGAAACGTAATCTGTTTTTTAAATTAGCTATCACTCTTTCTTTACCTTCTAAATTAGAAGTGTCTTCATATTCACCTACAAGTTTTGAAGATATTAGTGGATCATCAAACATTTCTGATATTGTATTGTATGGTCCACCTGCTACAAAATCACCTGCTCCAAAAGAAATTAAACCGGTGCCTGCTCGTTTTGCAACATTTGACATTTGCACACCTAGTTTTGGTAATCCTTCTAGTGCATAAGTTTTTTGTGTAAATAAGTTAACCTTACCACCTGTTTTTGCTAAAGTTAATTTTCTAAATCTATTTATAATTTTAAACGCAACACCTCCTGGTATACCAAACTCAATAGCAAGCGCTCCAAGCTGCCCTAAGAAAGTCTCGGGTTTATTTAAATCTGCTTCTGCATAACGTCTTTTAACTTCTTCAGTAAACTCTGTAGGTAATATAGCATCGGGTATTGACAATGCTAAATCAGCTACACTGTAAGCAAAATTAGTAAGACCTGTTTCTTGAGCACGATTTATTTCATCAATCATTGAAATATAATCTTGTTCTTTAGGTGTTTCTCTAACTCCTGGTCCTTTTATAGCGTTGTACATGGTATAAACTTCTGGAAAAAAGTTTTCCATTTCAATATCATTTTCTACACCAGACCTTATGCCATTATAAAGTAGTTCAATAGCTTCTAAAGCAGGAACTTCAGGTACAGAAACCATTGCGCCTGCTTGTTTTATTAAAGGGTTTTCTGTTAAAAGCCTTGGAGTTTCACTCCACTTAAATTTAACTGGTTTAGGTGGGTTAAGTTTATCTTCTAAGGCTTTATTTATTTCGTCTTGTTGTATTTCTACTGCATCTAACCAATCATGAAAAGGTTTCATTCTTTCAGATGCATACATATCCATAATATCTTGTTGAACTTGTTTAGTATGTGTATCAACTGCCCATGAAATAGTGCCAGGTGTATTTCCATAATCTTCATATGGATCATCCTCTTTATCTGGATCACGATCACCAATTTTAAATTTTTCTCTTGAAATAGGTGTGCCACCTTCAGCGTTGCCTTTTGGTGAATTAAAACCAAAAGTGTCTGCCATTTTTTTTATTTCATCAGGTTTACCTTGTAAGTGTTTACTCCATAATTCATTTATTTCATTTTTAATATTGTTAACTACATTATCTACCTTTAAGTTTTTTCCTATCTTATGTATTTTTCCATCTATGTTAAAAACCATTTGTATATTGGGAAACTGTTCAGCTTGTTGTTTTGCAATTTTTATTGCTTCTTTTGGTCCAACTGTTTCTAAGTTTCTATTAAATGCAGCCATAATTTTATTTGCAGCTGCATTGTCTCTTTTAGATGCGGCCTGCATAAACGCAGGATCTGTTGCGCTTAATTTTACGCCTTGGGTGTGATGTATTTCAACTATGTTTTTTGCACCTAGTGATCTGTACCTTGTTAGATCTGCTTTTGTTGGATCAGCATATCTGTCCAAAGTATATAAATAATCTCCTAAAGTATTCAGTGTAAACTTTTTACCTTTTGTACCGTACGTTGAAAAATCACCAACAACATTAAAAATTTCATCAGCAATTTTTGGATCAATTGCGCCAAACTTAATATCTTTTGCTGCTTGTATCATATCTTGGTGTACTTGCCATGTTGGATGATCTCTAATAGATAATGAAGTTTTAGCTTTTTCAGGATTTTTTCTTAAATAACCAGTTGTATAATATGTATTGCCAAAACCAGGTTCACTTTTGTCTATAACCTCCATGCCAATAATATTTCCTTGTTTGTCTTTAATTTTTTTAAATTTATCTTCACCCGCTCTTTTCATGGAATTAAATAATCTATCAGCTTCTGATTTGCCTAAACGATCTATACCCTCCATGGTAAAGTCAGATCGTTTTGCATTTCTTAATTCATTCCATTTAGCTCTTCCTATTTCCATAGCGTTTCTTTGTTTTTCTGGATTAGTATGTAATGTGCCATCAGATTTCATTGGAGTTAACCATTGTTCCATGGTTACAGGTTTTCCAGTTGCTTCATCAATTGGTTTTAAGTTTAAAAATCTATCCATGACTTTTGAAAACTCATTAATAGCAGCTTTGTTACCTGTTTTCCTTGCGTCTTCTACTTTTTTATTTACAACAGCCCAGGCTTCATCAGCTTGATCTGCATGTTCTACTTGCCATTTATTGTAATATATTTTTTTAGCAAAATTAGGATCATGTTTACTTGGGTTTTTTAATTGATAAGGTAATAACCCTTCTGTGTCATACCCAGGATATTTTTTTTCTAAATCTTTTTTAAAAACATTTATTTCTTTTTCGCTAAAAGGGCTTGCTTTACCAATGTTACTTTGTTTAGCAAGTATATTAGACGCTCTTGCTTGAGTTATTCCTGCTGATGTTAATTGGTCTACTGCTGCTTGTGATAATAAATTATTTTTTACAGCATCATCTAATATTTTTTTACCTTGTGGTGATATTTTACAAGGTGATTTACAAATAAATTTTATATTATCTACTGCTTTTGAACCAAGTTTGTTTGTAAGAAAAGCTGCTAGTCTACCACCTGCTTTTATTCCTTGAGTTGTTGCACCAGCAAACGCTCCGACAACTGGAACAAACTCTATTGCTATTTGCCCAGCTTGACCTATTAGATAAGAGGTGCTTTCATGAGCTGCTGCGTCTTTATATGCCGCTGTTGCACCAGGCGTTGCTGAATAATCATTAATTCGTATTAGTTTTAAACCATCTGCTGTTACAACAGTATTCTTGCTTAATGTTTTTTCTAATGTTTCTCTAGCGTCATCGGGCCTAGGGTTGTTTGGGTTTTTAATATTTTCTTTTAACCTCATTATGTATTTATATTTTTCTGGATCAGCTTCTTTTATAAGATTTAATACATAGTTACTATTTTCTACATCTAAGTTTTCATCTACAGCTACATAAAAATTACCACCTATTTGATCAAAATATTCATTACCTTCACCTTTAACAAGTTTAATTTGTGCGCCTGCATCGCTTCCTACAAAAGCTTTTCCAACTTCTCCTAAACTTTCTTTTTTTATATCTAAACCTAATTTTTGTTTAAATTGTTCAAACAATCTAAAATCTGAAACAGTTTCTCCCATGCTCTTGTCATATAAAACAGACGGGCCAAATTGACCTGATTCAAACGCTTTTCTTATTTCCCCTTCTGCAAAATTAAATTTTCCTTCAATGTTTTGTTGATAAGGATTAAAAACTTCTCCTGATTTTGGGTCAAGTGAGATAAGACCTATTTCAACCATCCTTTTAAAAGTGTTAAAATCTGTTATTGAATTAGTATCAAGCATGCTTAATTCTTCGCTTGGAGATAAACCTTGTCCTTCAAACCTTTCAAGGTCATAATATCCACCAGAAAAATTAAACGCAGGACTAAAAGTTCTATCAGTTATAGGTTCTTCAATACCAAACGGTCTAAACATGTTATCAAATATAGAAGCGTCAGCAATCGTGGTTTCCCACAAAGCAGATAAACCTGCTTGTTCTGGAGTTGAATAGTCTTGATATTGTTTTGCGTAATCTTGATACTCAAGTGACTGTTCAGGAGATATTATTAAATCGGCTAGACCGTTTCCCATATTAAACCGCCTGGTTTTGTGATGGTAATACTAAATCTGCGTTATACTTTTGATTAAATCGAGCAATATCATCTTGGGTTTGTATTTGTGCAAAGTCTAATAAAGCTTGTTCACTAGATGCTAGTAATCTTATAACTTCGTCTGAAACTTCTCGTGGTAATCTTGCTCTTAATTCTTCGTAACTTATAGGTGAAGATGCTTGCATAACAGGAGGTGCGTTTGGATCAGGCATAGGACCTGGTTCCATTGGTCCTGGATCTAATTCTTTTTCTTTGTAACGTTCTTCATAAGGGTCTGTGCCATTAGCATAACCTACACGTCCACCTGTTTTAAAACCTTCTATGGATGTTGAAAAGTCAGCAAGACTTGCACTTGTTCCACCACGGTTGTACCAAGCTAATGTGTCTTCAGGTATAACATAACCAGGCTCATATTCTGGTATGTATAAATCTTGTTCTGGATAAGTTAAATTAACCATCTCATTAACAAGTAAAGCTTTTATCTCTATTGAATTTAAATCTTTAAACCGTGCAAGATCACCCGTTCTTTCTTCATTTGGTATTGCGTCTATTCTTGATACGTTTGAGGTAATTTCCATAATATTACCTTCCATTAAACTTTTTCTTAACTTAGCTTTTTCTTCAGAACCTGTGTCATTTAAAGTTTTTAAAGATTGTATAGCATCCTGTCTTCTTGAATTTTGTGTAGGATCATCTGGATCACTTCCTCTAATTATTTGGTTTAGTAATGTAGTTCCTTTTAATATTAATTGAGGCGAAGTTAAGTTTTCTTGTGCAACAGCAAGATCAGTTATTGCTTTTATTTTTTCTTGAGTAAGTGCTCCTGCTATTTGCATTTCTGTTATGTCTTGTTGTGTTCTTGCTTCTAACACTCCACCTGCAGCGTCAGCACCTAGTTGTGCTTGTGTTCCTGCAATTTTTAATAAAGCATCTTTTCTAGTTGCGTCATACTCTGCTGCTCTATTCATTTTTTCTCTGTTTAATACATCTATGTCTTCTGCAAATTGACCAAACGCCGGTGCTGTTGATGCAGCAAATGCTTTAAAACCTTCTCCGCGATTAGGTGAACCTGCAATGTTTGCACCAAGTTTAGCAAGCGCTAACCATTCTGACATTCCAAAGCCAGGTTGTGCATATGATGGTGCTTCTTCTGGAAAAGCTGTGCCCATAAGCTGATTAAGTGCGTCTCTTTCTTTTTCTACAGATTCTAAATAAGTAGAAGTGTAGTCTTCTTCTTGTGTGCCTTGATCATATTTTTTTCTTTCAAACCCAGACACAATACCACTGTCAGCATTGCCGCCCATTTTAAACATTGGTCTTCTTAAAATCTTACTCATTAACTACTACCGTGTATTAAACTTCCAAGTCCACCCATTAACCCTGCAGCCATACCACCAACACCAAGAATAGTATTAAGTGTGCTAGGAGGTGGTTGCGTATTAGTTGTAAATTGTGATGCTGCACCAAAGCCACCTGTAAACGGTGCAAACTGTGAACCAAAGAAACCAAGTCTCTGTTGTTGTTCGTATGCACTTTCTCTAGCTTGTGCCATATTTTGATCAATAATTGATTGTTGTAGTGCTTGTTGTCCTGAACCTAGTTGCATTAAATTAGAAGATAAAGTTTGTTGTATATTAGGAACAGCTTGCATTAGTCCTTGTTGATTAGCCATTCCAGCTTGTCTAGCTGCTTCTGCTTGTTGAAAACCTTGTTGTCTTAAACCTGCTTGTAGTTGAGCTATACCTAAATCTGTTTGTGCATCATATACACCACGTTGCACGCCTTCTCTGCCACCACCAAATGCACCTGCACCTATAGCTGCATCAGCAATAGACTGTCTTTGTTGTGCTCTTTGGTTCTCAAATGCAGCTGTCGTCGTATCAATAACTTGTTGTTGATATGGTGACATGTAAGGTTGTTGTGCTGCTGTCATACCTGCAGCTGTAACTTGACCTGTTGTCGGGTCAACACCTGCTAGTCTTTGTGACTCAGCTAAAAATGGTTCGTAAGCTGCAACACCATCCCCCGCTATATTACTTAAAGTTCCACCAGGTCCACCAAATTGAAGTTGACCAAGTCCAGCTTGTGTAGCGGCTTGTTGCAATCCTTGTTGTTGTAAAGCGTTTTGTTGTGCAGGGTCTTGATATAATCCACCTATGTTAACCGCGCTAGTTGGATCAAGTAATGGTGTTAGTCTACCTGTAAACGCGGTTCCCGCTGCCTCAATAAAGGGCGCTGGTCTTTGTATGGTGGTCTGTCTGGTGTCAAATTCCGATGTCATTATACTATTGACTCCATTTGATTTTGTAATTCATATAAAGCTTTAGCTCCTGCTCTAGGATCAGCAACACCTGTCATCATTTTACCAATACCTGCAACTGCTCTATCATTTAATACGAATTCATCTTTTCCAACCATTGCCGGCACGTCATCGGCTCTTGGTTCTGTACCTAACGGTATGAAACCTCCCCCACGTAAATCCATTTGCATACCGGCAGGCACGTCTGGTGATATTGGATCACCTTCAGGTGTAGTTCTTGTTCCCATTGCTCTATTAATTCTTCCGCCTTTTTTCATATTCATATCTCTATTATCAAGCATATCAAGATAACCGCCAAGTTTATTTTTTGTACGTTCCATCATTTTATAATCATCTGCAGCTTGGTCCATTTCCATCTTTTTTATATGTTGTTTATATCTTTTTTCCATGTCAGGAAATGCCATCTCTTCTTTTGTATAGAATCCTTCACCGCCTGGAATTGCAGCGTTCATAAAACGCATTAGGCCAGGATCATTCATTTGCATTTCCATCTTTTTTCTTTGTAACATTCTTTGAATCTTGTCCATAAATTCTGTTCTTACTTTTTCTGCTTCAACAAAATTACCTATTCCCATTTCATCCGTACCATTAGCAAAACCAATACGACCTCCTCGAGCCGCGTATACTGTATCACCTGCTGTTATGTATCCCGCATTCATTAAAGCTTCATTAATTTCTTCTTCCGTATAACCAGCTAGTCCCATGTATTTTTTATAAGCCGCGATCCGCGCTGATCGATCAGCTTCTATTGAAGCACGTTGATCTGCATCTAATTGATTAAGATAAGCTGCGTACTCGGCTTCTGCTGCTTCTAACGCGGCAGCCGCATCTCTAACTTGTGATGGTGTACCAACAGCTTGTGCACCAGCATATGTTTGGCCTATTCCTTTTAATGAGGATGATATTGGTTTATTAGGATCAAACCCTGACATAGGGTCAACATAAGGTTGTAAAAAATCAGCAGTGCCTTGAGTAATATTTGTTAATGCTTCTCTAAAAGTGTTTCCTTCTGAAGGCATAAATACATTACTTTTAAAATTAGCAGCTGCTTGTTCTGCTAACTTTTGTTCACTTAATCCTGGTGTTGTACGACCAAGAAGAATATCTCTTCGAGTAAGTTCAGGAATTTCTGTAGATAAACCTTCTACAGGTTGATATGTTCCATCAACTAATTCTACATTCATCGCTGTAGGGTCTTTATAATATAAACCTTTTACTTCTCCTGTTTTTGGATCAATTTTAGGTGTTTTAGCTGCTCTAGCTCTAGTAGAACCAGCAAGTCCTGACATAAATGATTTAAGAAAATCTACGTCTGTATCTTCGTCATCTGGATCAGTCATCATTTTTTGAAACAAAGCATCATAACCAGCACCTTGTAAAAATCCTCGTATAGGTCCTGCCATAGGTGGTAAAAACATAGTAGCTATTGTACTAGCGTAAGGTTTAATTTCTTTAGGTACAATTTTAGCAATACCAGATCTTATTGGATCGGTTACCGGACGTACAAAGTCTTCTACTTCCTCAGTAAAATCACTGATTTCTCTTGGTATAACTGCTCTTTTAAAATCTTTAAAACTGAATCCCATAGGTTTCCTATATAATTATATGCATGTTGGGCAAGGTGCCTATGCTTGTAATGAGGCTGTGAATATTGAATTTACCTTTTTTTAACATAAATTGCAACTATGAATCTGAGCCTATAGCAGGCATTTTAGCAATCTTAATATAGACACTACGAGAAATATCTTCTCGTTTAGTGTCTGTATCTGGATTATCTACGTCTGCATCGCCTTCAGCGTCTGAGTCATACTCTTTCCCTGTTTTTACGTTTTTTAATACTACGGTAGTATCACATTTAATTTGAGCAATCTTTTTATCGCCTTCGTATAAATATGCTACTGACCCTGGTTCTTCAAATGACATAAGACCTCCTAATCTCTTGTTATTTCCATGTATGACATAACCACATGCAATCTGTTTGCGGTGGCTGCCGTTACTTTTATAATCTCACTCTCATCAATAGCCAACGGTTGTTTTAGTAATTCTTCAGTTCCTAAAAGGTATATGGGATATAACTTAAATAAACTAAATTCACTACCAGAGCTGTTGGTTAAAGTTACTGTTATAGTCTCTTGATTACCAGAATCATTTGACACTAAAATAGACTTTACAATTGTTACAGTCTCAGATGGAACAGTATACAATGTTGTAGGGTTTGTGGTAGTTAAATCTACTTTTGAATTTTTGTATTTATTTGCCATTTAATTTAAAAACCATGATGATTGTTCTTGTTCTTCTTTAACCGTTTGTTGATAAGTCGTATTTAATTGTTCAACAATAGCTGAAATACTTCTATTGATTTGTCGCTGTGTGCTTACATCATATTCTTCTCTTGGTTCTGGAACTCTAACAAGTACTTTAGCCATTATCGTCCTCCATCTGGTCTAGCGTCTAACATTAATGTTCCAAACCTCCATGTTTGTTCAGCACCTGTATTAGCTATTTTAATATTAACATATCGTCCTCGAGCTCTAGTGTCTTGTTTAGTAGTAGAAGATGTAATTGTAAAAGGACTGTATGTAGAACTAGTGTCAGAATTAGAAGGATAGTTTTTAACAGCAAGTGTAACATCAGCATTACCATCTAAATTTTTAAAATCAGGTATAAATCTATTTACAGATACGAAATAATTTCCAGCACCTGTTTCGCCTTGTAAGTCAAAATCGTATGATTGAACGTGTGAAGTGATGGCTGTAACACTACCATCTTCGTTAGTTTGATCTGTGCCAACTTCATGTTGAAAATACTTAGTTTGTCCTAAGCCACTTTCACCTTGTACAGTTGGAAAAGAACCTGTTGCACTTGTATCAAATTTAGTTGCGTAAGGCCTTTCATAAATTTTAGCATCCATCCAAGATGTTCTTGATTCAGTTGATAATGCCCATACGCCTCCTGGCACTTGGCCAGATTCTGCATAATTATAAATTACACCTTTATTATTAAAATCATTATTTGCTGGATACCACCACACTATTTCAGAAAATAAATTATTTAAACCTGCTGAAACTTGTTGCCCTTTAGTTTTGTCTAAATTGTCAAATACAGCATCTTCTACAGAACAAGGTAAAGTTTTAACTGTACCATCATAATACAAAAATCCTTTTGCACTCATCCAATAAGCAATACCATCTACTTCTACAGCAGCATTACGTCCGATTAAACCACAGTTAGTACCAACTTGTTCAACACCAAAAAAGAAAGGGGAAGCAATATATTTCATAGTGTACAGCGCATTATCTGTCCAAATAAGAATACTTTCTTTTGCTTTTAAAGCTCCTATTATTTTAGTTCCGTCTTGTAGTCTTAGTGTGCCCGCTGTGTTTGTTGAGGTTGGTGTAAAAGTATTTATATCTTCTTGAGCAGAAAATCTAATAAACATATCGTCTTGTGTAGATGCTGTTCCTATTGTTGTTTCTGTCCCTAAATGTAATAAGTGACGAGTAGTAGGCGATATAAGCGTGATCCTCGATGCTGTAGGATTGTTACTAGTTTCAAAACCAGTAGTTGTTTTTGAAGCTCTTACAGTTAATCTGTTTGCAGCAGATGGATTCCATGTAAATGTTTCACCGTTTGCAACTGTTGCAATTAAAACTTCACCAAAATTATCTAGTGACCAAAGTCCTGGTTCTAGTGTAACTTGATTTGCAGGTAAAGCAGTGCCCCACCCACTGTAATCACTAGCATCTGTTACTGTTGCGCCATTAGAGTGTGAAGCTGCAGTTGACCCTAAAGCACCTCTAGTAAGTCCGGTTAAATCGTTAGTTGATTTACCTGTGTATGTAATTAATTCTGTTCCAATTATTATGGTGCCTGTAGTTGGAAAAGAAGCAGCACTTGTTAGTGTTAAAGTTGTATCACTATCACTAAACGTGCCACCTTCATTTATTGTTGTAGTGGCAGCAGTAGACACTATTCCATTCCAAGGTCCAACACCCCAACCATATCCATAAGTTTGTTTTTGTGGTCCTATTTTTTGGTAAACATCAACAGTGGTTGAACCTCCTGTTGATACAGTAGCTGTAGCTGCTGCAGTAGATGTAATAGTAAATGTAGTAGCACTAGGAACAGTATTAACCATAAATACTTTGTCTTCAAAGTTTGATGCACTAAGCCCCGTTCCACTAGGCAAGGTTACTGAATCAAGTAAAATAATATCTTCAGTTGCTAAACCGTGAGCTGAACCAGTGGTAATTGTAACTGCTGTTGAATCATCTGTTGTAGCTAATGTTGCGCTAGTTTGTTGAGCGCTTGTATCTAGTGGTGTAATATCATAAAGTTGACCTTCAAAATATAAGATAAGAAATTTATCTGTACCTAGTGCAACGTATCTATTACCTGAAATATCTATAAAAGGGTGTTGTGTTCTAACAACACCAACAATTGAATCTGTTGTTAAAGAAGACCAACCACCAACTTTTTCTGGAAGACCATAACGAAAGCGAACATTGTCACTATCAATCCAACGATTTTCAGCACCTTTAGTGGTATTCTGTTTGTCTATACCGGGTAATATTTGAAAGTCCAATAAGGCCATAAAAACTCTCCTTACGTCCCTGCAAAACTTTTCTTAATCCATCCTTTTGTGGAATTAGCATAAACAAGAGTAAAGTTTTGACCATTAGTACTAACAGTTAAATCAGAGCTATTTCCCATTATTTTTTGACTATTTCTTCCAATGGTTAAATTATTTGATCCAAAACTTAATTTAGAATCTAAAAAATGAACTTCATCACCAACACTCGGACTAGCAGGTAATGTAACTGTAACCGCTGCAGCACTAGTATCAACCATAACTTGATCGTCTTTCACAGCAGTGTATGCGCTTGTTGTTGTAATATAGCCTCTTTCTGTAATTCCTTTAATAACATTTGTTCCATCTACAACAACTAACATTGTAGAACCAACAGGCATAGTTACACCTGAACCTGAACTTGTTTTAATTGTTATTGTGTAGTGATTAGAACTTCTAGTTGTGCCATCAATAACAACATATGTTTTTTCACATGAATCAGGAAATATAAGTTGTCTGTTTGCAGTTAATGTTCCTGTTAATTTAATAACTTGGTTTCTACCATCAGAAGCTGCACCATCACTAATAGCTGGTGTTTGATTACCTGATGCTAAACTAAGGGCAACATAGCCACCAACTGCTTGTTCAAGCATGTCAAGATTAGTATTTGTAACTGTACCCCATAAACCAGCTTTTTCGCCAGTAGTCATTTTTTCTAATTTTAATGATGTTGAGTATGATGATGCCATTTGTTATTCCTATCCTACGTCATCCAATAATGCAGCGACAAGACAAGTTGCACTTGCATCACCTGCGTCGCCTATGTCAGAACTAATAGCATGGATGTCTGCTACAGTTGCATTAGGTAGTCGACCAAACCATGTTTGGCCAGCACCTATAAAAATACCATCAGCTAAATTATTAGCTGCTGTTCCTGCATCTATTGATATCATAACCCCGTCAGCAGCGCTAGTATTTTTAACGAATAAAAACTTAACCTTATCACCAGAAGCTACCGCTGTTGGAGCTGTATCTTGATCTACTTTTGTATAGTCTAAAAAATAACCAGCAATTAAATCAGCACTTGTTGTCGTAACTTCTGTCTTTTTATAATACCACTTATCGTTTGCATCATCAGGAGTTACTGTCATAGAACCAGTAATTGTTTTAGCAATTTCATCAGGTAATAAAGTAGCTGTAATACTTATTGTTGCGTCATTTGCCATAATTAAATCTATCCTATGCTGCTATTTCTGTCCACGTTTGACTAGCATTTGTAGTAATTTCATTCCAAGTAACTACACCAGCGCTTGTGGTACTTACCACTAATCCACTACCTGTAGGAACCACAACACAATCAGCTGTAATGGTTACTGTTCCAGAACTTGCAGTGACAGTATTAGTTCCACCACTATTAATTGAACCTGCTTTATAATTTCCTGTGCCTGCTGATATTGTAACTTCACTACCTGTCACAGCAACAGTAGCAGCGGCTGTAACTGTTGTATCACCAACAGAAGCTGTAATTTCACTACCTGTTACAGTAAAGACTGCTCCAGCAGTTACTGTAGCTGTTCCACTTGCAGATGTAACAGCGCTACCAGTTAGTGTTAAATCAGAAGCACCTGTAGTAGTAATATTGCCTATAGAAATAGTATTTTCATTACCTGTTACAGCAGCAAATGTTTCGTCGTTACCTAACGCTCCAAAACCGGATACTGCGAAAGGTTTAATGCCAAACATTACGCGTCGTCTCTAGCTTTTCTGTTTTTATAATCAGAACGAGCTGTTACTAAATCAACAAAATCTTTTTGGTTAGATGGAATAGCATCTGTAAATGAATCATCATCCATTAACTTAGTTGTCCATTCTCTTTGCATACGTTTCCAACAGTTGCTGATCTTACCATCAACTGCTTTCTGTATCCAATCATCTAGACCAGCATTATCTGTGTCGTTATATAAATCATTAGACAAAATTGTTTGTTGTAAATCTGTCAATGTTATTTCTTTTTTGTGATCAGCCATGTTTTACCTCCTTTAAGGTTAATTGTTTCATTAACATACTAAAACTCCTGTAAATTCTCGTGTGGCTACATCACATTGAGCTGCACCGCCAGAAAAAGCAATAGCTATATCACAAGTATCATTTGCATCCATATCACATAAAATAGATTGATGAAATGATATGTAAGCTGCGTCTGAATCGTGTTGGCCACCACTTAATATATTACTATAAGACCTATTTGATGTTGTTAGTTGCACAAAAAAATAAGTAAAGTCTGCATCAAATTCTTGAAATCTTAATTGATAACTTATTTGGTATTTACCTGTTACTGGAGCAGTAAATGTATTAGATGCAAAGTCAGCGTTTAGATCAAACACTTCTGTACCAAAAGTTATTGCAGCACCAGACGATAAATTTGTTGTTGTACCAGCATCATTAACAGAAAAAGCTGATTGGTTTGGTTTAGTTACATGACCAGCCGAGTCAATAGTCATTCTTGTTCCTGCAGCAGTACCAAAACTAAAAGCATCGTCAGCATGACTATACTGGATATAACCACGATTACTTGCTCCATTATCACCAAATGCAATTAAACCAACATTATCGTTAGCACTTAAAATTGTCATCCCAGCAGGGCCATTATTTTCTATAATTAATTCATCTCCAGAAGCATTAGCTGAACCACTACTATCAGCAGTTTTAATATGTATACCGACACCTAAATCAGCAGCACTTAATGCTGTCCCTGCAAAAACATCTATGGTATCTGCAAGTTTTGCTTTTGTAATTTGATCAGCTGCTATTTTATCTGTAGTAACAGACAAATCGGTCGGTGTCACCGTTCCGCCATTATCTGAACCTAGTAGCACTGCAAAGAAATTTGTGCCTGTAGCAGGTGCGGTTGTAAATGTTAATGTACTACCAGATACAGTAAAATCTGTGCCTGGATTTTGTATAACACCACCAAGCGATAATAGTATTTGATTCACATCACCAACAGTTACGTCAACTGAGTTAACCTGCATAGTGTGTGTAGTGTCAGAACCATCAAAACCTGATGATATGTCATCAAGTTGTCTAAACGCTCCTGATTGTAAACCTCTTCCTACGTAACTCATTAGTCTGCTGCTCCTATTGTATTACCTGCTGCTACCCATGCAAGAACATCTTGATAATCTGAGTTTGCATTGTCTTTAGGAACAAAATAAACTTTATCATTTGTATCTGTAACTTTTAATTGATTAGTTTCTGTTGTTCCATCTTCAGGCATAACCATTTTTTTTACACTTTTAATATTCATAATTATAACTCCGCTGATAAAGTAATTCTACCACTTGTTGTAACAATATAAGCACCACCTGACTCATTTGCTGCAAAAGCACCACTTGAGCTAAAATCTATTCTAAAAGAATCATCTGTAGTATCAGTAGCCGATTCACCTGTTAGTGTTTGATAACCCCCATTATAATATGCTTTAAAGTCTGTATTTCTTGTTCCAACAAAAGCTCCTGTTGGATTTGATCTCATAGTTACTGGAAGCTGTATTCTTGTGGACATAACATTAGCATTTACTCCCCACATAGGATAGGCTTGCCAAGAGCCAGAAGCAGTATGAGGAATTTGTTGATAGTATCTTTGACATCTTCGTAACTGAACATCATGAGGCACTTTTTCTAATGTGGTAGCTGCACTTCCAAGTTCTAATTGAACTCCTGTTAAATAAAATTCATTATCTGTTGAATCCATAAAGTTAACTTGACTTGAAGTTGCAAGTTCAACAGTAGAAGCCCAAGTGTTATTTGTACCTGTGTAGTTTGAACCCATAGCTAAAGTAAAATCAACTCTAAGACCTAAACCATTATCACGAGTAATGGCTCCAGCAGCAGAAGTAATTAAACTTGTTGATCCAGCAGTCGGTGAAAGCACAATTGTTTTATGTTCCCAAGTTCCTGCTGAACTTACTGTATATTCAATAGGAATAAAATACCCTGTTAAATCTCCTGCTTCATCGTCTTTATGAAAAGCTACACAAAAAGTTCCAGTCTTAGTTGTAGTTTTAACCCAAAACGATAAAGTTAAATCTTGAGCACTAGATGTTCCATAACCTAAATTAGCTGGTAAAGTTTGAGCTTCTATAGAATGTAAAAGTTGTACGGATTGTCCAGCACCTATAGTGCCGTCTGTTCCAGTGCATTTTATAAGTAAAGCATTTTGACAACCAGTAGTAGCTTGGTCTGCTACACTTAAAGCAGATTGTTCACTACTTATTGACCCATCACTGTCTTCAGCTATTTTCCATCTATCAACAGTTACATAATCACCTGTTGTGGTTACTGCTGAAGTAGAGCGTTGCCATATCTGCATATCACCATTAATAATTAAATTTTTAAAATAGTTATTGTTTTCTATAAATGGTGCTTCTACTTTTGTTTG
>VTLG01009437.1_pt1 | contig 33573 bp, 47 predicted proteins | sample 4694571 | NCBI WGS metagenome assembly VTLG01 (sample SAMN12604809, study PRJNA352737) | marine metagenome | biome: ENVO:00000447; feature: ENVO:00000209|ENVO:00000569|ENVO:01000036; material: ENVO:00002151; isolation source: viral sequences binned using virsorter ...
ATCACTGGAACCTACTACGGTTAAGTACATATGATCGCTACCACCTAAGGTAGGGAACTTAGTTCCATCAGCTACAGTAACAGATGTAGTGCTGTTATTTATACCAGAGCTCAAAGTTGAGAAAGCATTATTTTTAAATTTAACTGCCACGAATATTCTCCTAGGAAATAGTTATTGCCCAACTAATTGTCATGGTATCTAGTGCACCTTTGTTGACTACACCGAATACAGTTCGAGCTAACATATCACCTGCACTTGCATGATTAAAAATACCTGCTTCTGTGATCGCACCTGTTTGATCACCTGCAGAAAAGGTTTTATGAAATGTAATAACAGCACCTGCTACTGCACCACCTGAAGTAGTTAAAGTTTGCCTACCATCACCATGTTGTGTTTCTAGTGCAGTATCGCCAATAACTGCTGCAGTAGTGCCGGTCCCAACGCCCATATGAGTCATGACTCCATCGGTAACACCTTGCATTCTAGAAGCTACCCATTCCTTACCAGCAGTAACAACGAGATTTTCAGTCTCTTGTACAATTTTCCCGTTAAGAGAAATTGTTAATTTGCCTTTAAGAGCAAATGTATCTTGAGTATTCATAATAAACTCCGTATTCCTATTTATGTTAGCGTAATGTTAACGTCATCACCACTTACTTCCCTGCTACCTACTGATATTAGACGCGTATTAAGCATGTTAGTATTAAGCATACCGTCATGCAAGAATGTTACTGAATCAGAAACACTTACACTATCTGTTGGGGTAACAGGATATATTTGCCCAATACCTGGCGTATCTCCTGTGCCAATCGTTTCTGTAATGCTTTGAACAGTAGTCCATGAAAATGCATCACTAGTAGATAAAGATTCTGTAAATTCTAAATTATATTGTGCTGCTACTAAAATCTCTTCTGCTAATGTTACTGAATCAGTATATTCTTTGTTGTAATCAACTTGTACTGTAATTCCTGTAGTATCATCAAGCGTTACAGCATCATAAGGTTGCTTATTTTTACTGTTATATTCTAATACAATGTCAGCAATAGGAAGAACGTAGTCTATTGTTGCATTTGGTTTAACGTACGATATTATTGCTTCTATATCACCAACTAAAGGAGTTCCTAACATTAGAAATCATCCCGTACTTTAAATTTAAGCCTGTCAAAAAGAGTTAAAATAGCCCCACTAACATAAGTTAATTCGATCTCACCTTCATACGTACCGGCTGCAACATCCAAAGTCGTAGTACCCCACGGCATATAGCATGTTCCATCTGTAGCAACAATTTTTACACAGGTCATCGTATCTAGAACAGTTGAAGCGCCTAGTAAACGGAATTTTACTCTAACTGTAGGATCGGAAATATCGATGACTTTCCAGGTAGCTGAGTCATCAGGGTCTAGAGTTAGACCAGTTGCGGCAGTGTTGGAATCTTTTAGTGTTAGATTGATCTCGGGTTTAGTGTCACCCGCGACTAAATTAATAGTCTCGTAATAAGCCATGTTTAACTCCTAAGGAGGTTTTTCTCAGCATTGGCTATGCAGCATTGCTATTGCAGAATAATGTAATATTTTAAAAAGTCAAATTAATTACACAAATCCATTGTCCTCTAATTTAGTATTGACTTCAATTTCATTATTCCCCCACATGCCAGAGTTAATGAGTTGTTTGCAGCTAGCCTCATACCTAAGATAATAAGTATTATTTTCGTCTTTCATATCTCCACTAATAGCACCGTGTGCTTTATACGCAGAATAATTTAGTAATGCTTCCGTGTACACTTCATTAATTTTTAAATCTACCGTAGCTTTTGCAGCTTTTTTAGGAGCTGCTGCGTATTTTAAAAGAATTTGGGTACGTTGAGGAGTTTCAGCATCTGTGCCCTTAATAACTGCTTTAAATGGTTCAGGTATAAGAATAGACACATGTTGATCCACATCTTGTACTAGTTTTACCGAGTCATCTTTAATAGGTACTTGTACAAAATCTGAAGCATAATATGCGTATACAGGAGAAAGAAAATCTGACGGTAAAGTAAATTCTTCTCCGTCTGATGGGTTGTCCATTTCATATGTTTTTATTACTAAATGAAATCGTTTATGTAAAGCTAGATTAGCTAAGTTTACATAGTTAATAAATTTACTCTGGTTAACTAGCTGTACTGCAGTTGGTGCTGGGCTTGGGTTAGCGGACATGTCGCCAACGCTAGCAATAGCAAGCTTACTGCATTCTCCAGTAGCTAAGTAATCAATATATTCAGAAACTTTCATATCATCCTCTGAGAAGGAGGATAGGCAAGGGCTACCAAACCCTCACCTATCCGGGAGGCACGTCAACTTGTTGAGAGGACAAGTTGAAGCGAGCTGTTAAACAAAGTAGGAGCTGTCTCCTGCTTTTTTTGTGCTACCATCATCACCCCACATAATTGAGTTATTTAACTCATCATCATCATCTTCCTGGGTAGCCACTTCACTCGGTTTCCATGCATTTAGTTCTGCCAACATACTGATCGTATCTATCTGATCATCGTGTTTACTTTTAAACCCCTTTAGAGTAGCTAAAGATAACTCAAAAAGCAACTCTACAAGTTCTTCACTATCTTTTAATTCCTCGGGCATCCATACTTTTTTAGATTTAAACAAGGGAACAGCATTCTGCTGGAATCTGCTCATTTTATCCTTGGTCGGTCTGATTCCTATTGTATTGCTATTTTTCCCCGTAGACAATGTAAAATAAATGTTACGGTGACCCATTTCATTTTGAATCCAGCTAATAAATCCTCCTTGTTGTCCTGTTGTTTCAATTCCCACTTCCTGAGGAGTATACTCCTGAACTAAACGAAACAAGTTATCAATGGTGTCATTCATTAGGGCTCTTTTGCAATACCCATCTACCCAGAGCCAATCACCATTATTATTATATGCCCATACGTTAATTACACTAAAATCAGCATGTTCTCTATCACTGGTTGCAAAATCAGTAGTAACATAAAAATTATAAGCTCCCTTGTTTTTAAGTAATGTACTTCTTTTATACCAGATTAGGTCTGAATCCTGGATTAACCTGTCTTCTTCAGATGTAATACGAAGCATTAACTCCTGGTTAAATGAATCTAACTGTCCAGCTCCTTTAGCCTTAAGATATTGATTATTTACATAATCATAGCTAAATCTATCTTCCCAAGCGCCTTTAAACTCTTCACGCGAGCACGGGAACACTTCACAAACCGGGTATACGTTAACATACCAAACGCCTGACTCAATCGCTTTATATAAGGGGTCCTTAGCATTGAACGGAGTCCCAGACCAAATAACTTTACGTTTATTAGGATGTAATGCATAATCAATAGCCGAGTAGACCGTGTTTTCAACATTCTCAATAATTGTCGCGGACCTAGCATCTTCATCTCCTAGCAAATCATCAAGCACAGCAAGGTGTGGTCTCGTATTCAATTCAACTGTACCACGAACACCTGTTTTTGCTCCATGACCAGTAACAACAAATTCCTTACCCTCAGCATTTTTAAAATACCATCTGATATCAGTAAACCTAGTACTAGTAATATACTTTTTCAAAAATTCACTATTATCACAACGTCTTTCTATGCGAAGCCTCATTTTCTTTACGCCATTTTCAATACTATCTGAAAGATACAACGCATAATCTACTGATCCAAATCCTGGGATTGATCCGTATACAGCCAAATATAAAAACAGGTACTCAGCAAAGATAGTCGTTTTAGCCAGTCCCCGCGCACACATATTGGCGGTGTTCTGGTTTTTACCTGCTATTTTATCCAGCATTTGGTAGTGAATTACTGGTGTCTTGTTTTCTTCTCCCTTCTCGCCATTAACTAATTTCACGAATGATACAAATTCTAGGGCAAACTCACTAGGCACATACGTAGGATCATCGTCATAATTAATATCATTAAGCCATTCATCCACTGATTTTTTAATCGGCATTTTCAATTACCTCATAAGTTGTTTCAACAGGCGGCAGTGGTGGAGGTGGGGGTGGTGGAGGATCAACTTTTTTAGCTATTATTTCGCTATGTGCTACCTCTTTAGCACTTGACTGACCATTTAAGATCATTTTTAGCTGTTGTTGTGCTAATGCTTTTGTTGTAGCCCTTAAGTCCTCTACTACATCGTTATTGTAATTAATGTCGATTTCTACTTTAGCCGCTGCAGGAGCGGTTAAATTACTCATTAAACTCTCAGCTGCTTTTTGTCTTACTAATTCTGATTTAGCTGTATGCATTAATTCTGCCTGTACATTAATGGCTTCCTGGTAGATGCCTGCATTTAATATATGCGTAGGCACCATGGTTTGTTCCATTATCTTGGTTATTAGCCCTGTTTTACTGTAATTATCAGCAAAACTAGCTATATACGAAGCAGAAGCACCTTTATCTATTAAATTCTGATATCGATCAGGAAACACCTTACTATAAGCAACGGAGGACTTATCTCCCATTAATTTAAGAGATATGAACTTAATAGCATTTACATAAGCCGCTAATGAGTATTTACCAGTAGATAACACTGATGAGTAAGTTAATGTATTATCTCTGAATACTCGTCTTAGTTCAGAATCGGGCTCTGAGTTAATAACAGCAACAACCTCATCAGTAATATGTCTCCTAAACCGTTTATCGGGTACTGCCCCGGCCAACTGCTCCTTAGTTAAATGATCTGTTGTTTCCAGACTAGTATCAACATCTTTTAGATTAGTTAGTTGCATTACGAACCTCGTTCCATTTGTTAATTAACTCGTTATGTGATATTCCATCTGAATAGCATTCATGGGGGGATACCATCCATATATCCCTATTTACTTGTATTAGCACACTTTTGTCTACTAATTCAGTCCAATACTTATTCCAGGTCCTGTAGTCCTTAATCCAGTTGACTGCCTTAATAAATGCCTTTTTGTCTATCTCATTGTTTTTATTAGATAATAGAGTTAACGGCAACAGTAGGGCGCATGCTGTCCTGGACAGAGTACTCTCACCCGCCGTTTCTAAATTTATGTACTTACCCACGTCTGAGTCCTCTACTTGTCTGCGTATCCCACATGTGCTTAACTATGAAATACTGCCTGTCATTCCCATTAAACATAACATCTGGATTAAGCATATACTCTTTCTTAGTATATTTCCTAATAAAATCAGACTTCTTCAGAACCCTCAATCCACGATGGAAGTCATGCAGTGTCATGCCGGACTTCTCGCATATAGTCTTAGGAGTCCCTATCACCATATTCACCCTATTGATCTTATACATCATTTTCAGTAATACCAAAGCCGCATCACTAGATAACTTATTATTAGCTAAAAGTGTAGCGGGCGCCGTGCCCAATTGAAATTTATTAAACATCGTATGGTTTCTCGCTTATATACATAACTAATCTATAATCCTCCGGATTTTTATTATATCTCTCAAAATCGTGCATCACTTGCTCTGCCACGTCATAAGTTAAATACGCTCCAAAGTCCCACTCTAACTTCCACTTCCCATTGATCTTTTTTTCTATTATATAGACAAAATTCCTATGCTTGTGCCCCTTCTGATTTCTTTTCATAACGACCACATATTACCTAAAAAACTACATAATGCAACACTTAACTTCAGTTTAATCTCACATTAGAGATTTAACAGGGGTGTTTAATCTCAGATATGAGAATAAACTATTTGTAACTACTTATATCTAAAGGTCTAATTCCCTTATAAGAATAAGAAGAGCCCTCCGGACTTCGTACGGCCTGCGGCCTACTCCGTCCGTCGGTCTCCTATCGCTTAATCTATATGGGTTACTACTCTCATCTGGCTCTATTATATAATAGCTTATTTTATTAAGATGGTTTAGCGCCATTAGCAATTTTTTATTTTTAGGTACGAGTGCAATACTAACTAGCTAACAGCTAGATTCCAAACCTCTCCCCCCCTCATTCAAAGATAACTATCTTTTTCTACACAAGAACCAATCAGAGGGATTAGTTGTTATTATTAACTCTATACTAGTAAGGAGACATTATGCCTAATCCAACAGCAAAAGAAACATCTGCAACTGTATTACCTCCTCGTATCGGACTGCTCGACATGTTCCGTATCGTCTTCATGGCCTTGTGCGGTGGCTCCGTCAAAGGTGCCAACTCCACTTATCATGGTCTCGCCATGGCTGAAGATGGCATGATCAACATCCGAGTCTCTACTAAGACCAAAGCCGATGCCGCATTCGAACTCGAAGCGGACCTCCAGCCTGACGGAGGCGTACTCATGCGCCAAACTAAGGCTGACGTCATCGCTGAGACTAACTGGTCTTAACTTAACATCATCCTTCCGTGCCGGGCCCACTCTGGGCTCGGTACATTTTTTTTACTCACACACATACACACTAAGAGAGTGCGTGAGAGAGATTATTCTACACTCTACTTCTTTTAACCTTTTTTAAAACCTATCAGTGGGTAGAGGGCAATAACGCTCTTTACTTGCTACGTTTCATAAGTAGCATGTTTAACTGGAGGAAAGTGTCATGGCAAATCCAGATGTTGAAAAGTTACCCGATGCGTTCGCGGTAACAAATACTAACGGGAACAGTGGCTTTAGTAAAGTCAAGTATCCGTTAATGGGTGGGATTTATACATTTAGTCCCACGAAGTCGTATGAAGCGGAAATAGTTTTAACCGCTTCAAAAGTAGCAGAATTAGGACTCGCTGGTAAGCATCTTGTGTTCAGAGAGTCTAATAACCATGGTCTCACGGTTTATTTAGAGTGGGACGAAACAAACACCGATACTGGTGAAGTAATTCATCATGTTAAGGTAATGGGTATCATTAATAAAGGCAATGTTAAGATACTCATTGCTGAAAGTAAAACGGTACTCAAACATTGGAAACAGGGTGTAGGTGAACCTTCAGCTCCGATGTCCAAAGCAACAGACTTCTTAGATAAGCTCAAAGAGAAACGAGAGCGGTCTAGTAAAAAGAAGTAAAAAGGGTTGTTTAACAGTGTGCTGGCGGGTGCGAGCCCGTCAGTGCACCCCTTTTTTTATGGCATAGATAGTTTTGCAAGCAAAACTTTATTTATTTAAACAGGAGGCTCTAAGATGGTGATCAAGGTTGTTAATATACATCATAAAGAAGAATTTGATGTTTATATTGGACGAGCAGGCAAAGGTTACTATGGAGAGGATGCTAAATGGGGCAATAAGTTTAGTAAGGGTACCAGAGAAGAGAATATTGCTAACTATGAGAAGTATTTATTAGCGTCTCCTGAACTAATGAAAGCCTTGCCTGAGTTACTTGGTAAACGATTAGGGTGCTTTTGTAAACCTAGGGCATGCCATGGGGACATCTTAAAGAAGCATGCCGAAAAGGAGACTGTAAGATGATTATGACTATTATATATACATTAATAGGAATAATAGCTTTATGTGGTTTAACTGGAGCTATTATCTTCGTTAAATACAGGAGGTAACAGTGGAAATATATCTAAAATGGTTCATGTTTGGATTCTTACCATGCTTGATAGTATGGGCAATATGTGAAAACTTGATTTCCCGGCGAGAGTGGGGATGGTGGCCTTGGAAGGTTCCTTTATACAGAAGAAAGGAGAAATAAGATGCCTCAACTTAATGGATGTGAGTTTGTGTTTGATAATAAGTATAAGCTAGTCTTAGGGTTTATCGATAAAGAAGTACACGTAATTCTACAAGATTTCGAGAATCTTTGGTTTAAGGTTGAGGACGATAACAACTGTGATCGTAACTACAAGAACCACATAGCTACTTGGTATGGTGATGTAGATTACGCTTATACAGGTGTAAGGCATAAAGCTCAGAAGATGCCTGTCTTCTTTCAAAGAATCGCTAGGCATCTAGAATCTAAACTAGTGTATCCAATAGGCTACTTCAATAGTCTATTGGCTAATCTATACATCAATAAGGGAATATCACCTCATTCCGATGATGAACCGATCTTCATGAATAATGACGGAACCGTAGGTGCTGTTGCAACTATCAGTTTAGGAGGAACGGCAGTTGTTACTATAGCTAGGAATGACCGTAGTAAAGATTTTAAGATTAAACTAACAGATGGGAGTTGCTACCTGATGCCTGAAGGCAACTTCCAGAATGAGTATAAGCATTCAGTTAGTAAACCAAATTCAGTTAATGATCAAAGAATCAGTTTAACATTCAGACATATACCATAAGGAGACATCATGAAGAGACCTAAAGTCATATCATTGGGATTGCGGTGGCAAGACCACATAGCTGGAGATCCCATTGATACTGCTATGCATCTAAAGTATCTGCACCAAAGGCATGCTAGTTATTGTAAATATGTTAAATCAATTTCTATAGTTGGAACTACTATAATATTCATGTTGTTTGGAGTATTAATGTATGTATTTGTTGTATTAGGACTTACATTATAATCTTAAAGCAGGACAAACAGCGTAGCTTGGGAGACTGTCCTGGCTAATGCTGTTTTGTTCTGTTTTTAAAGGTAAGATGGTAAGATAGTGACTTTAAAAGGAGAACTAAGATGGAAACAGTGAGACATTGGATAGTGACACAACTAATCAAACGAATTACTAAGTGGAATGGTACAAAACGAATACAAGGTACAACCCAACAGGAAGATGAAAATATATTTATCAAAGAGTTGAATGATGAGTTTGTTATCTTTAGAAGAGAACATATAAAAGAGTTTATATTCAAAGATGGATACAAGGTTTATCTTGTAAACATTGAGCAAATTGAGGAAGATGCAGAATTAGATGCCTGGGCAGATAGAAAAGAACAGGAACAGATACAATTAAATGATTCCTTAAACATATCTTTAGATGAAAAGAATGATAGAGTTATAAGAATTAAAGAGCATATGAAGCAGTATGATAAAGAGGATAACTAGATGTGGGTTTTATTGATGATTGTATTTAGTCAGCCATTCCATGTGGCTACTGTAGATATCTTGGGTACATATACTGAGAAGACTGTCTGCGTTAGTGAACAAAGACGGGCTATGTCTATAGGTACAATTAATAAAACTGCTTTTGGTTGTATAAAGATAGAAGGAGTAAAACGTATGAAAGACGTTTCACGTGAAACAAGGAGGTAATATGAAAGAGCGATGGGTTCTAGTTCAAAATATTCCAATTGACTACTGTCGAGCAGTAATGTCAGATGAAGAAGGACATGCTATTAAGTTTGATTCACAACATGAAGCAGAAGAGTATATAGCAGAACACGAATTAAAGCCGTATATCATAGAGGACCCACAAAAAATAATAGCAATGCCTGAAAAGGAATCTATTCTTGGAGAGGAGATTGTTTAATGTACCACTTTCTATTTACTGAGGAAGAACTGGAATACCTTAATCAATTAATAACTAAGAAAATAGATACTTATGGAGGTGATGACTCTAAAATTCTAGAAAGTATTAAACGAAAGCTGGATGATCCAGAAAATGCTGATGGTTATTACGATGCAGTTGATTACTAACAGAGGAGGCCACATGATTAATATACCAATTATGGTAAAAACTGTAGAAAGGGCTATAAGAATAGTACCATTTGTTAAAGAATTATTACCAAGCAATAAAGATGGGTTAAATTCATTAATACAAGAAGATCCCTTACAATCAGATTCTGATGAGATACTTAAATTAAATAAAAAGATTAAGGAGCAAGATAAGGCTCTTTATGCTAAGAAACAGGAAATAGCAGTACTACAAGAGGACATCAGAGAACTAAAAGAAGTCGTAGTAATCACTCATGATCAATTGAAAGATGCTCAAAATAAGCTTATAAAGGAGGGTTTATAGTGGAAACGCATCTAGAAGTATTCGGACGAATAGTTGTTTGTATTGCTATTGTTTATTTTGGAGGGCATTTTATACTCGCCAATATTTAATTTAAACCATCTTTACCAGTACAACGCCTTCAAGAGTTAGGTCTTGAGGGCTTTTTTATTGTCTTTAATCGAGGAGAGCGATTTATGACTAATACTGATCAGTACAAGCTAGAAACAAAATTGTCTACAAGACTTGTTGATGAGATTGTGCTTGAAGCTATACAGGGGGACATTCCTGAAGAGATGGAGAAGAGTATTCTAGGACATGTTACCAATTTAAATACTCATAATTTCGTAGATAACAAAGAAATATACATTAAGCTATTTTCATTGGTTCTTAAGGATAGGATCGCTAGACCTGTTCAAGCAACAGCTACCCAGGTAGGAATGAGTAGCGGTATTAAAAGTGCTCCTCATGCATTTCACTGGGGGTGGTTACTTCTTAAAGAATGCATAGACAGTGGGTTATATAATATAGGACGTTCAGACGATAACTTATATGTATATCCCGGTTATAAATTAAGCTATGAAGTTAAACAAAGATTAGCTAAGTTACAGTACTTGCCTCCTATGAAATCAAGACCTCTTAAATGGACTAATAATACAAATGGAGGGTGGTTATGGGAGAGTAAACACCTAGTATTAGGTAATCAGTTTACTAAACATGATAAACCACTGGCTTATGATGCTATTAATAAACTACAAAGTGTTGCTTGGGAGATTGATCCTGAAACATATTTGTTCGAGAAAGAATCAAATCGTACAATTAATAGACAACAGTTCCTGAGTGTTATTGATGACTATCTAGGAAAGCATTTCTATTTTGTATGGAGATATGATTCCAGAGGTAGAAGTTATTCTTCTGGATATCATCTTAATTTACAGACTAATGAATATGGTAAAGCATTGCTTTCGTTACATAAAAAGGAGTTAATTACTCAATTACCCAACCTGTATATAGCTATAGCTAATCATGCCGGTAAAGACAAGCTTACTTGGAAGAAACGTATTGATTGGGTATGTAAACAAGACATTGATAACATTAAATGGGATAAGCCTATATTGGGAAGAAAAGCCCTTAGAGCGTTAAAAGATACCTGTAAAGGTAAACCTACTGGCTATGTAATGTCAATAGATGCTACATCATCTGGAATACAAATCATGGCAGTGATATCTGGATGCAGAGAAACAGCTAAATACGTTAATTGTATCAACCCTAACGTAAGGTATGACTTGTATACAGAAGTAGCTAAAATGATGAATAAGAAGCTTAAAGAGCGTGTTCCCAGGCCAATAGTGAAAGAGGTAACAATGACCCATTTCTATAACTCTGAAGCTGAGCCTAAGAAACTACTAACAGAGAAACAACTAGAAGTATTCTACGAAGTAATAACAGGGTTACTGCCAGGAGCAGAACAGGTTATGCATACTATCAATGAGTGCTGGAACTACAATGCAGATCATCATTCATGGATTATGCCTGATGGACATACAGTACATGTGCCTATTGTAGAAAGTACCAGTAATGTGTATACGGACCCACAGTATGGGGACATACCGCTTACGTGGATGCAACAGACCAAATCTGATAATTATAGATCTTTATGCCCCAATGTTATTCATTCTATTGATGGGTATATAGCCAGAGAAATGGTCAGAAAATGTAAATTTCAAATGTATCACGTACATGATTGCTTTATGTTTAATCCTAACTACTTACAGGAAGTAAGTAAAACATATAGAGAAATAATGGCTAATATAGCTGCAAGTGATCTATTTGGTAATATATTAAGACAAATTACCGGTAATAGTTCTTTAAGAGTAACCAGAACCAATAACAATTTAGCAGCAGATATTCTAAAGAGTGAGTATATGCTGTCGTAGTTCTCCTCGGTTGTTGTTCGAGATTATCGAACACTGCTAACACATGGCCTTCCCTTAATTGGGGAGGTCATTTTTTTTAAGGGGGATTTAGCAATTCGTGAGAATCGGTTACAGCATTCTTGGGTGCCAAGAGGTGAAAGATACCCGTGTCTATTTTTTACTAGCGAGAGCGAATTGTTAAGGCACCTATCCCCTTATACTTAAGATTATAGTGCTTAAACTACTTAATTAAACTTATACTTAGGAGATGTTTAATGTTGCATTTTGTAGTAAACTATTGTGAATTACGAGCTTGTCAGCATTGGAGGATAGGTAACAAATGTACCAAAAATAACCTACTAATAGCTGATTCCATTAAATACGTAGCTAATATGCACGATAGTTCTGTTTGCGAGGTACGTAAACAGATTGATAAATATAGATTAGAAAACTTACTGGAGGAGTAAATTATGGCAAAAATGGGAAACGGTGAAATATATAAATTAAGAAGCAGCATACTAAATGGTTTGTATTATAAAAGAGAAGATGCGCTGAAAGTACGTAGAGCTGCTATAGCCGAGAAAAACAGAGAACTGCAATTAGCACCAATACAATATCTGTTAGATCAATTACCTACAGACATGATAGCTCATGCTGATGAATATGTTGTAAGAATTAGATATACCCGAGAGGAAGATAAAACTAACGTACTGGTAGATGAGAAATGGGAGTATAAAACAGATACACCTGTAATAAATCCTCAAAAAGTTTCTAGTTCTCATTACCAAAACACACCAGACAATGATCTAAAAGAAGAATTGAAGGCAAAAGCAGATAAGCTTTGTGAAGATATTATAGAGCTAAAAACTGAAAAAGAAGAGATGTCTGTATATTTAAAGGCGACTACCGAAAAATACACAGGATCATTGCAATTAAGAAAAGCATGGAAAAACGAACCAGCACTCCTTAAATACCTTCCAGCTGAACCAGTTAAAGTTCTCAGACCAAAGCCTGCAAAGAAAGTTGTAGTTCCAGATCTTGAAGTACCTAAATTTCTTAAAACTCGTATGACTACTAATTTATTGGAGGATGACTAATGTTTGAAGTAAATGCAGTTGAACTAGAAGAATGTTTGACTGAAGATCTAAAAGCAGGACTTACGCCGATGGTATCTTCAAGTCCTGGGATGGGGAAGTCTGACATCATTCGTACTATTGCTACTAAATTCAAGCTCAAAGTAATTGATTTTAGAGTATCTCAGTGCGAACCAGTAGATATGCAGGGTTATCCAGGCGTATTAGATGGGAGAATGACCTTTCATATACCGGAATACTTTCCAATTGAGGGAGATAAGATACCAGATGGTTACGATGGATGGTTGCTATTTCTAGATGAATTTAATTCAGGAAATAAGCAAACGGAGGCAGCAGCGTATAAATTAATTCTAGATCGTGAAGTATATAAATACAAGTTACATTCTAGATGCTTAATAGCAGCAGCAGGAAATTTAACTACAGATAGAGCAATTGTAAATACTCAGAGTACAGCAACCACATCCAGGTTGACTCATTACCGCATGCGTGTTGATCATAAAGTATGGGTTGATTGGGCAAATGCTCATGGAGTTGACCATCGTATTATTTCACTAATCAAATTTAAACCAGAGTTACTTCATAGATTTGATACTTCAACAAATGAATTAACTTTCCCGTGTCCTCGTACATGGGAATTTGCGTCTAAAGTAATTATTAAAAAAGCTACAATTGATCATATTACCAAGACGCGTTTAGCTGGAACTATTGGTGAAGGTGCAGCAGTAGAACTAGCAACTTATTCTGAAATTTATCAGAATTTGCCTACCATTGAACAGATACTTTCTAATCCTAAATCAGGATGGAAACTTCCTAAAGAACCAAGTGAGCTATATGCAGTTACAACTATGTTAGCTCACAATAGTACGCCGGATAATATTAATAAACTGATTATAGCTATTAATCGGTTACCAACAGACTTCCAGGTGATTACTTTTAAAGATATTTATAAAAGAACACCTGTATTAAAAGGTCATCCTGTCATTAAAGACTGGATAACTACACATAGTTCAGAAATCTTTTAACCAGGAGGAAAACATGTCCAATCTAAAAATATTAGTACGCGGAGCGTACGACATACAAAAATTAAGAATTCAAATGGGAAACAGGCTTGTTGGTAATTTTAAAGTAAAATTAGGACAAGCACCAAGTGAACCGGAAGATACAATAGATATAACAGGACAGGTGGTACTTAAACAATTAAGAGCAGATTATAAAAAAATTACTGACGGGATAAAAGTTTTCCCAACCTATAAGAAATTTAAAAGTCAGGGAATAATTGAAACTTATACAGAACTCTGTCTTACATCTTCTTACAAAGGATTAGAAGACAAAGAAACACAGCATTTTAAACATTTAAAAGATGTATTAGTAGAATACCGGCTTTGGACTGACTATTTAAAAGGTGTTAAAGGAATAGGACCAGCTATGGCTGGAGTGCTTCTAAGTGAAATAGATATTTATAAAGCAAAATATCCATCAAGTTTATGGAAACTTGCTGGTTATGATGTTGGACCTGATGGAGCTGGAAGATCACGTAAAAAAGAACATCTTGTTCAATCTGATTATACTGCCGCAGATGGTACAATTAAACAGAAAATGGGTATTAGTTTTAATCCATTTTTAAAAACAAAACTGTCTGGGGTTTTAGCAGCTTCTTTTTTAAAATCTAAAAATGAGCTATATGCAACTAGTTACTACGAGTATAAAGAGAGACTAGAAAATCATGTTGATCATAAAAATAAAACAAAAGGACATCGTCATAACATGGCGATACGCTATATGATTAAACGATTTCTAGCTGATCTACATGTAGTATGGCGAACACAAGAAGGACTATCAGTAAGTGTTCCTTATTCCGAAGCTAAGCTAGGAATGAAGCATGCAAGTTAGTCAACTACCAATAGAAAACCAAAGACCGTAAGCGAGTCAGTCACCGTTAGTAAACCAGCATCATTAAGCGAGTCAGAGAAAACTAGCAAACCAGAGAAAATTAGCGAGTCAGACATGGAACACCATGACCAAGTAAACCATTAAGGAACTAGCGAGTCATTTCGGAGTAATAAACCATTGAAGAAAAGCGAGTCAATATTTGCAAGTAAACCAGAAAGTACGAGCGAGTCCGAGTTCAAAAGTAAACCAGGGAAAGAGAGCGAGTCAAAGATCAAAGAAACCCGATATGATTGAGTGAGTCATGTACTTTTAGCAAACCAAAGCGGAAAAGCGAGTCAAGTAATATAAGTAAACCAACATATATCAGCGAGTCAGTCGAATGTAGTAAACCAAAGAGGAAAAGCGAGTCAGATCAAATTAGAAAACCAGATCAAAGAAGCGAGTCACATTTTTAGATAAAACCAGAAGGAACAAGCGAGTCACCGATTACAAGTAAACCAGTCAATGATAGCGAGTCATGAGCATTGAGTAAACCAAATTTCGGGAGCGAGTCACTAAAAGAAAGAAACCCAGAAATCGCATAGCGAGTCAAATGAAAGAAGTAAACCAACATGAGCGAGCGAGCCATACCAATTAATAAAACCATATAAGATTAGCGAGTCAAAGTTATACAGAAAACCGGAAGAAAAAAGCGAGTCAATCGTGCAAAGAAAACCAATGTTCCGTAGCGAGTCAAAGACGGTTAGAAAACCATGGTATGAGAGCGAGTCATCCTAAATAATTAACCCAAACAATTCAAGCGAGTCAAAGGCAACAAGTAAACCACTATAAGGGAGCGAGTCAAGGCAAGAAAGTAACCCGAGGGATGGAGCGAGTCAAACCCGACAATTAAACCAGAATAGTTAAGCGAGTCAGATCTCGTTAGTAACCCAAACTCTGGAAGCGAGTCATTCGTTGCAAGAAAACCAATGAGTTATAGCGAGTCACAAGTAAACAGAAAACCAGATGAATGGAGCGAGTCACGAAAATTTAGAAAACCAGTCAACAAAAGCGAGTCAATAAAACTTAGAAAACCATTGTGTTCAAGCGAGTCACACGATTTTAGTAACCCATTGATCAAAAGCGAGTCAACATTTCTGATTAAACCAATAGATATAAGCGAGTCATAGAAGATAAGAAACCCATATTAAACGAGCGAAATTATTAAAAAGAAAGGAGGAGATATGTCATTAAATCAAATAAATGCAATAGAAAAATTTTTAGTGTGGCTAAAAACTTGCCCAGTTAACTGTACTATTTCTTCGATTAATAATTCACCGACACTTCCACGAAGTTTTGTACATGTCAAATTTTATGTAGATGAAGTAGAAATGACAATGGTTGCTATAAAGGAGGATGTATGACAACAGATTTAGAAGGAAAACTACTTAAAGCAAAGATAGAACTCATGACTAGATCTGCGTTCATATCTACTATTGCCTTAAGTATGCAACATGTCATTACTGATGCTACAGCAACAGCAGATGTTAATGGGACTGTTGTCCGGTATAACCCAGAGTTCCTGAAAGGACAGACAGTTACCCAATTTGCTGGACTAATGGCTCATGAATGCTGGCATGTAGCATTTCAACATTTAGCTCGTAGAGGAAACAGAGATCCTATTATTTGGAATTGTGCAGGTGACTATATCATTAATCACATGCTCACCAAGGCAGGATTTGAGATACCTACAGCAGGCTTAATTGACAAGAAATACGGAGATGGATGGTCCACTGACAGCGTCTATGATGATCTAATGAAAGAAAAGAAAGATTTCGATACTAACACCTTAATGCTGGATCTCCGTGAAGGAGGATCTAAAGAAGATATGAAAGATGGTCCAAAGCTTGATTCAGCAGTAACAAATATTATTGTTAGGGCCCGAACTCAAGCACGAATGTCAGGAAAACAAGGAGCTGGAGAAATTCCAGATGAAATTGAACGAATAATAGATGAGTTATTAAATCCTAAATTACCATGGCCAATTATATTACATAAGTTTCTAGATCAACGAGTCAAAGAAGAGTATTCATGGGCTCGTAAAAATCGTAGATACCCGTCAGATACTTATATGCCCAGTCTACATAGTTATGGTCTAGGGCATTTAACATTCGCTATAGATACTAGCGGTAGTATAGATGACGAACACTTACAGGAAATGTTAAGTGAAATTAAAGGTATTCAACAGGTGTTTAATCCAGAATATATGACAATTATTGACTGTGATTCGCAGATACACCAGGTTCATACTGTTGATCAAACGACTGATATTATGGCATTAAAATTTCATGGAGGCGGAGGAACTATGTTTCAACCGGTTCTGGATTATGTATCAGAACATCCTACTCAAGCTCTTATATATTTTACTGATTTATATGGAGAATCCACGTTAGATTCAGTAGACTATCCTGTTTTATGGATATGTAACTCTGATCATGAACCGGCAACTATTGGAGAAACTGTCTATGTCGATCACTACAGTACTGCTGTGTAAAGAGACAGCTATAGAAAAGACAGAAATTAGCAATAATTATCTGGAGCCATTGGCTAAAGAAGGAGTTTTACCGAGCTCTGTACTTGTACTGCCTCTTCTTTACAATACTCCAACTAAGATAATGGCTAAAACTGCCAAAGCTTATCTAGATAAATTAATTAATAAAATTCCTAATACTGCTAATAAGTTAATTATTGCAGATAGTAATTATTATAAATTTATTACTAAAATAGCAAAAGTATCTGATAAGTACGGCACTGTAGTTGAAGGGAAGCATCCCGGATATCTACACTTCACTTGTGTATATGTTCCTAATTATAAAACACTATTTCAACAGCCTGAAAATGCCCAGTTAATTACATTAGGCATTAAGGCTATTGCTGGTACAGGAACAGCAGTACTGATCAGTTCTTCAGCATACGGGTTCCAACATGGATCTGATAGGGAGCTCTTAGATAGCTTATATAAGTATCCAGTGCTAGCTGCAGACATAGAGACTACAGGACTAGATCTCGAAGCTGAGATAGTTTCCATTGCTTTTGCTTGGACTAAGCATGATGGAATAGCAATAGATCTATCTATTAATGGAATTTATTATCTCAAAAAATTCTTAGAGACGTATAAAGGTAAGCTGTTATTCCATAATGGCTTATTTGATGCAAAGATTCTTATTAGAAGTTTGTGGATGGAGCATGCTACTGATCATAAAGGCATGATGGAAGGTCTACAGTACTTCAAAGATTTCGATGATACGATGATTCTAGCGTATTTAGCTAAGAATGCTACTACCAAGGTATCTCTTAGATTAAAAGAAGTTGCTCTGGAGTATGTAGGTAACTACGCTATTGAAATACAAGATATAACTAAATACACCAAAGCAGAGATCTTAAGATATAACTTAATAGATGCACTGGCTACTTTTTACTTATGGGAAAAGTACCATGCTGAAACTACATCTCGGCCTTACCTAGAAATATTCCGGCCTAGCTTATACTCATTAATTAAAATGATGTTAGTAGGACTACCTATGGATTCAGATAGAGTCCAGGAAGTCCATACTATTTTAGCGGCTAAAGAAAAAGCATTAAATGAACAAATACAAGAAAATAAGTACGTAAATACATTTAATTATATATTGCAAGTAGAAGCTTGTACTAAGGCTAATGCTAAATTAAAGAAATTAGTCAAAACAACTAAAGATTTTAGAGACATAAAGTTCAACCCTAGCAGTCATCCTCAACTGGCTAAATTATTATTTGAAACATTAAACTTACCAGTTTTAGATAAAACAAAGTCAGGAGCTCCTGCTACAAGTGCCGATGTATTAAAGGATCTAGAAAATCATACTACTGATATAGATATATTAGATTTACTTAAATTCGTAAGAGATTTATCTGAAGTATGTAAAATCAACGGTACCTTTATCAAAGCATTCATGCAGGAGAAGGATTTTCTTCATGGGAATCTAAAGCTTGGAGGAACACAGTCAGGAAGATTAGCTAGTAACTCTCCAAATTTAACAAATCTCCCAGCTCATGGATTTATGGGCAAATTAATTAAAAGCTGTATAGCTGCACCGCAAGGTTGGTTATTTGCAGGGGCAGATTTCTCGGCTCTAGAAGAACGTATAGGAGCTATCCTGAGTAAAGATCCTAATAGAATCAAAGTCTACACAGATGGTTATGATGGGCATTCACTAAGAGCTCAAACATATTTTGCAGATCAGATGCCTGATATAGACCCAACAAGTGTAGATAGTATTAATTCTATACAGGATAAGTACCCAGAGCTAAGACGTAGATCTAAAGGACCTACTTTTGCTCTGCAGTATATGGGCACAGCTTATACGCTTCATAAACGAACAGGATTCTCGCTAGATCAAGCTACTAAAATCGAGAAAGCATTTCATGAACTCTATAAAGTATCAGGAAAATTTAACGAAAAAAATAAACAATTTATGGAAAAACATGGATATGTAGAATGTGCGTTTGGGTTAAAGCTAAGAACTCCAATAATCTCGCAATGTGTTCTAGGTAATTCCAGAACACCACATGAAGCAGATAAGGAAGCTCGTAGTGCTAATAATGCAATAACTCAATCATGGGGGATGCTACTTAATAGAGCCATGAATGCTACTAATGCGCGGATTGAAGAAGCTGGATACAGTGCTGATATCCTTCCGTGTAACATGATCCATGATGCTGGGTATTTTATAGTAAGAAAGGCTCCAGAATATATAAAATTTCTAAATGATGTACTTATTAAAGAAATGGAATGGAACGATGACACTAAAATAAAGTCTACACATGTTCCAATGAGAGCTTCACTCGAAGTAGGTAAATCCTGGGATAAGCTAACCCAATTACATAACAATGCAACATTAGAGGAGATCATAGATGTCTTTCCAATTCTCGCAGGATCAGCTTGATGCAGTAGATAATATTTGTGACGAGTTAGTTAATTCTAACCCAAAGAGTCATGCAATAGCTGTTCTTACAGGATCAGCAGGTACTGGTAAAACTACTGTCGTAAGGGAAATCATTAATCAAATAAATACTGATTCCCCTTTAACCAATATTGAATTGTGTGCAACTACTCATAGAGCAGCTACTGTATTAGGAAATATTGCAGGAGCACCGGTTACTACGGGGCATGCACTATTTAAATTACGTCCTAGTGTTACTAAATATGGCAAGGAAGCTCTTACAAATGCAGGGATTTGCGAAGTTCCACATGGATCAGTAGTTATTATTGACGAATCTTCTATGATTGGCAATCAATTTCTAAAGGCTATCGTAGATATTGTTAAAGAACGATCTTTAAAATTGTTATTTGTAGGAGATCCATTTCAATTACCGCCTCCAACAGATGTTTGCAGTATATTTGATGGTTCATTATATACTTTCAAACTTACTACTGTTCACCGACAGTCAGGAGGTAATCCTGTTCTCGAAAAAGCTAATGAATTTCGTGAATATATGGAAGGGATCAGGGATATTGAACCTACGTTGGAAACTGACATTAATTCTAAAGGTGAAGGTATTCATGTGCTTCCTCATTCAGATTTTGTTGCTAAATTTGTACAAAAGTACATAGATTATTCTGCTGGAGCAGAGGTAGATATCCCACTATGTACCTATACAAATGAATCCGCAATCAATTATAATAGCATGGTACGCAAAGCCGCTTATTTCCTAGAGAACACCATTGAACCATTTTATAAAGGGGAAAGACTGATCACCAACAGTGCAGTTATGCATGGAGATAAGGTTATTCTAACTAACAATGAAACAGTATATGTTAATGATTACGCTGAAGGAGAATCATACGGTATCCCTGGTTACTTTGTAAGTTTAACAGGAGCGTATAACGACTATACACAGTCAAATAGAAAAAAAGTATTCTCTCCAAAAACTAAGGCAGCAGCAGATAAAGTTCTTAAAGAAGAAAAGACTCTTGCTGTTAAAAGTAAATCTAAAACAGGGTGGCAGGCATATTATAAAATAAAAAATTCTCTAGCAGATCTACGCCCACCATTTGCAGGTACTACTCACAAAGCTCAAGGAGGTACATTTCCAGCTGTATTCATAGATAAGCTAAACATAAATAAATGTAAGAATCCGGCTACTAGAGCACGGTTATTTTATGTTGCTTTAACTAGAGCCAGTGAGAATGTATATATCAACTCATAAAGGAGATTTAATAATGATTATACCACCACAACACGCTCGAATACGTTGGAATGTAGTTACTAAGGAAATTATAGTAGAAGATGAAAGAAATGAATCTAAAACGGAGACTTTAACTAAAAATCTAGCGCCTGTAGAAGAAGAGTGGGGAAGATGGTCAATTATGTCTAATGATCCAGAACAAATTAATGCTGCAGTAGGTGCTCTACAGGCAACATTAATAGTAGATCTTCGCTTTCCTGTAAGTACTGTACATAGAATGTTAGCTCAACTTGAAGGCTGGGCTGGCAGTAAATTAATAAAAGCTTCCATGGCTAAGTATAATTAATAAATCCATAAGGAGGAGTAATGGGTTACGTTAAAAGTATGCTCCCAGATGATTGGGAACCAGAGTACGACCAATCTAGAAAATATAAATATTTATGCTTAAGTGGAGTAATTAATCTTAATATAAGAGATAAATGGCTTCCTAGATGGTATGGCATACCATTTGAAGAATGTTTATTTTCATCAAGTTGGGAATATCCTGATAGTGGTACGAAAGAAGATTGGGAAGAAATAGCTAAAAGAGAACATTTAATGCTACTAACAGATTTACCTAAAGGTACTAATTACAAACAACATCTTAAAATACTTAAAACAGAGAGTTTACTAAATGGTAATTAATTTAGAACAACTAAAAGAGTATATAGCAGAAGATGTATTAGACCATTTTTTATGTGACTACACAACAGATTTTGAAGATTGTGAACTCATGGATAAAAATGGTAATGAAGTGTTAACAATGTCTTTCATTAATAAAGACGATTACTGCCATTATAATTTATATACGCTATTCGTAGACAATCCAAATAACTATGAAAATGGAAATATATCAGCAAGGAACAATTTAGATTGGACTATATGGGAACCATACGAATATAAAGATGACGCAGAATTAAAACAATTAATGGGAGATATGTTTGACTCACTATTATCTACATGGACTGAAAGATTAAAACTGGAGAATAACTAAATGGCAATGATGTACGGTGATATTGATAAATCAAGGGAGAGACGTAATCATATAAACCTTATAGTTAAAAATTTAACAAAAGTAACAACTGAATGGGAAAACATTGGAATAAGTGTAAGTGGTGATAACTTAGAAAAACTTGTACAAGATGCATTGGACAGTGCACTAAAACTTAAAGGAGATGGATAATGGCACTAGAATACACGAATAAAAATAATGTATCACTCGCACTAGCTGTATTCCTAATGTATGATAATTATGAATACGATGAGAGACCAAACTCAATCAGTGCTACAGGTCTTATCAAACCACTACGTCAATTAGTACTATCTAAACAAAACCCAGCTGTATTAAAAACTGTAGATATCGCAGATCTAGTAGCTACTCGTATGGGTTCAGCCATACATAAAGGATGTGAAGATGCATGGACAGATCCTGAAAATGTTAAGAATGCTCTGAAAGTACTAGGCGCGTCTGAAGATGCTATTAGTAATATTAAAATTAATCCACCATATGTAAAGCATGGTGAAACTCCGGTATATGTAGAACAACGTGCAGAGAAAGAAATTATAGATTTTATTATCTCAGGTAAATATGATTTAGTTCTAGATGGTACGCTTAATGATTATAAGTCTACAAGTGTCTGGACTTATATTTTTGATAGCAATGCTGATAGTTATGTAAAACAGGGAAGTATTTATAAATGGCTAAGTCCAGATAAAATTACCAGTGATTATATTAATATTAATTATATTTTTACAGACTGGTCAGCTGCTAAAGCTCGAGCAGATACAAAATCATATCCTCAAATTAAAACACTAACTAAACAATATCCTTTATGGAGTACTGAAGAAACTGAAAATTGGATAATGAACAAGATAGAAGCTTATAAAGCTCTTGCTAATACTCCACAAGAAGGACTACCACAATGTACTGATGAAGAACTCTGGGCTACTAAGACAACATACAAATATTATAAGAATCCTAATAAGTTAGATAGATCCACTAAAAATTTCGACACTATGGATGAAGCATTAATTCGTCAAGCTAATGATGGTAATGTTGGAACGATCAAAACTGTTCCAGGAGAAGTTAAAGCATGCCGTTATTGTCCAGTTGTTGGTATATGTACTCAAGCTGAGACTATGCTAGCAGATGGTAGATTAACCTTATAACTAGGGAGAGGAACAATAATCTTAAAGAGGAGCCTTAGAAGCTTAACCCGTAGGAGTTGGGAGCTGCGGTCGCTCCGTACCCTGTAAAATGATTCTCTGGAAGTAAAGGGTTTATGGTCTGCGAAGCCGAAAGTGGAGGCGGTTAATTCTTAAGATTGTTGAGTGATGTGTATTCTAGGACCGTCAGTAGGGCGAAACGGTAGACAAAGTAACCCTTGGGCTTATATAGAGACCAGTGCACACTAGAATATGCATTGCTACTCCTCTACTAATTAACCTGTTAGCTGGGACAAGTACACCATGCCGAGAGATTCAGTCTACTGTTTCAGCAGACACTAGAATAGAGCATGATGCGGTTGGTGGTGCGAAGCCACCCAAATGCTATTAACGGAAGATATTTAGCGTGTACTGGTAACTTCCGGGGTTATTTAAATTGGTTGTCGAGAGCGATACTAGTTATGCGGCATTAAAGTGATAGCGATACAATTGCGTAGCTCACTATCCGCCATTCATATTATTTAAAGGAGGAAAAATGAAAGTGTCTGATCCAGACTTAATAGCTGTACCAATTACCTTAAGTGTCCCAAAATGGATGCGTGATTATATCCAAGAAACAGCTAGATTAAAAGCTTCTAAGATATTTCAAGAAGCTGTTTTAGTAAAGAAAAAGGAATTGGATGCACAAAGAGAAGAAAGGAGACACAATGAGCGTAGAAAAACTACAACAAGATATTCTTTTTTGTCAACAAACAGTTAAAAACATAACTCTTAAGCATTACGATCAAGATAGATACGCGGATATGATTGATATTATATTCAAAGATATATTTCAAGATTATCTTAAAGAAAGTGGAAAAGTAGCAGGTATAGAGAATAAATTTCCTTATCCTGATAAACTAGAACCAAGGGAGGGGCACATACCAAAAAAAGGCCTTAAAGTAATCCGAAAAAAATTAGGTATTGAAGATAACTAGCCCTTGTAGCTTAACCGGTAAAGCAACTGTATTCTTTCTACTGAGGAAAAGAAACAGAAAGTTGGTGGTCCGATACCACCCAAGGGCGTATTTTAATTGGAGACTATTATGCATAAAAAAGAAATAATAGATAAAATAAGAAAAGGCATACCTAGATTTAAACAACATGGACAATATCAAATGTCTTTAGGTGCTCTAATAAAAGCATTACAGAAAGAACGAGTTGGATTGCTTGTAAAGATAACTGATAAACATTACCCAGGTAGATCTCATAGTTATTTTGGATACCATACTGATCTAGCATTTGAACCAACTGAAGATCCAATTACTGTTGCTGAATTCCTTAAAGAATGTGAAGACTCCGTAGGAAAATCATTCATAACTGCAGATCATTTTGATGAATTCTACAAAGACTATGTTATGCAGATTGGTGCTCCATTATGGATCTCTACTCTAGGTCAAGCTAGTCAAAAAGGTATTGTAGATCTCGTACCTACTGATGATTATATCAAGATAGTTACTGAAAATATCGAGAAGGAGATAACATGAAAAAGAAAAAAATTGAAGAATTTGTAAATATGGCGATTGATAACTTTAAAAAAATGAAATTTAATGATCCTGTAATGGCATTTTCTGCACGGTTTTTAGAAGCTAATTTAGATGACCCAATAGTTGAAAAAGGTCTCCGTGCTTTTTTATACGATCATTTCACCCCACCCAAAAAATAGAGAGGAAGAGGATGGCTCTGAATAAACAGAAAAAACTACAATACATAGAACAAATACTAGAAGAAGTTAAGAATGGTTCTGTAGATGATAAAGAAGACTCAATCTTAATTGAAGTAGCTTTAGATTTTATTGAAGACCTAAAAGAAGGGAGTTCAAATGGGGGCACTTAACTCTTGTGATAGCAGTGATAAATTAACTCTACTGCTAAACATAAGACAAGGGACACAATCAACCACATATTCAGTTTCTAACTTACCGGATTGGTATGACATGTTAGTAATATTTGCAATTTACGGCGTTGTAGCCATGCTTATATTTTATGTCGGCTTATGGATCGGAAGTAGATATATAACATAAAAGGAGTTTACATGAAGAAATACCATCCGTTTTCTGAAAAGATAGTCGATATCCTTGTTCGCAAAGTTAACAATGATAATCGACATTTTTTTCGCATTCTAACTGGATATTACTTGTCTAAAGTAGCCTCCATGATGCGATGTAACATCCAGACAAATGATCGAGGAGTAATTCCAGTTAATACCTATGTATTAAATCTAATGGTATCAGGAACAGGTAAGGGGCACTCTACTAATATTCTGGAACGTGAGTTTATAGCTTACTTCAAAAAAGAATTCCTGAATAATATATTTCCCAGAAAAGCTGAGGAAAATATTCAAACTCTAGCTCAGGAAAGAAGCCAAGCACGTCTTAATAATGGTCAAAGTATTCTGCCATTAAATGAAGAATACGAAATTCAACTTGATAAATTTCAAAGGCATTTTGATCGTTTAGGAGAATTGGCTTTTAGTTTCGACAGTGGAACTTCTCCAGCTGTTAAACAAATGCGTGAGAAACTACTACTAGCTTCTGCAGGTTCTATGAATCTGGAGCTAGATGAAGTCGGATCTCATATATCAGCTAATACAGATGTACTAAACGTATTTCTTGAACTTTATGACATAGGTTTTGTAAAACAAAAACTTATCAAAAATACAGTAGAAAATATAAGATCAGAAGAATTACCGGGTAATACTCCCACCAATTTAATGATGTTTGGTACACCTACTAAGCTTCTAGATGGTGGAAGAGTTGAAGATGAATTCAAAGAATTTCTGGAAACTGGTTATGCTCGTAGATTATTATTTGGATACACAGTAGATAGTCACAGAACTAAATACGCTTCTGCACAAGAACGATATCAACAAATGGTAGATGCTAATCTAGCTAAGGATATGCTAGCAATTCAACAAACATTCACTAATTTTGCTAAGAGACCATTTAATCCAGTATTACAAATGTCAGATGCTAACCATATTTATTTAACAGAATATCAGATGAAATGTGAAGATTTATCTGACAATTTTAAACCTCACATGAATATTCATAAAAATGAAATGGCGCATAGACATTACAAAGCTATTAAATTAGCAGGTGCTTATGCATTTGCGGATAATTCAACGGAAATAACTCAAGATCACCTAGATTACGCTATTAGCGTAGTAGAGGACTCAGGAGAAGCATTTCACACATTAATGCGTAAACAAGGCCCATATGAGCGTTTAGCTCATTATTTGGCAGATTGTGATAATGACGTGACTCAGCATGAGTTGATGGAAGAACTGCCATTCTACAAAGGCTCAGAGGCTCAAAGAAAGGATTTAATGACTCTAGCTACGTCTTTTGGGTATAGGAATAACATTATTATAAAAAAGCGAGTATTAGATGAAATTGAATTCTTTAACGGAGAGACCCTTATGGAGACTGATTTAAACAGTCTAACAGTAGCAATGAGTAAAGATATTGCGTATAACTTTGAGATTCGAGATCCAAAACCTCCATTTGATATGCTACACAAATTAACTACTGCAGATGGATGGCACTATACTGCACATGGATTTGTAAATGGACACCGTAAAAGTGAGAATGTTATTCCAGGCTTTGATCTACTTATTCTGGATTGTGACGGGGATGTAAATATACCTGTAGTCAAGGTATTATTAGAAGATTATACGTTTCTAATTTCTACGACTAAGCGACATACTGAAGAATTAAATAGATTCAGACTTATTTTACCCATGTCACATAGAATTAAATTAACAACTAATGATTATTCCAGATTTATGGCAAATGTATTTGAATGGTTGCCATTTCCAGTAGACGAAGGAGCTAAAGATATTGCCAGAAAATGGGCTGGACATCCAGGACAGTATGAATATAACAAGGGGAATACTATAGATGCCACTATGTTTATCCCAGAAACTAAACGATCTGATGAAACAAAAGCACAGATTAGTGCTAATGGTGCTGATAACATTGAACGGTGGTTCATGGCTCATACGATTAAAGGCAACAGAGCTAACCATTTATATCGATTTGGAATGGTGTTAATAGATGCCAAATGGGTATTAGGTGACATAGTAGAAAAGCTTGAAAATTTTAACAATTCCTTAGATACACCATTGCCTGAGGATCAATTCAGGAATAGTACGATTAAATCAATCAGTAAGGAATATCAAAAACGAGGGAGGTAATATGAGAATAGGATTATCAGATAAAGATCAAACAAGTATAAAAGATGCTTTTTCAACATTAGGTAACGTATGTGGAAATATGTGGGATCAGATATTTGATGACAAGTCTGAAGAAGAAATTCAAGAACTTAAAAAACAGATTTGGGATCTTGAAGAACAAGTACAGACACTCAGTAAAGGACGTAAAAAACTGGAGAAGAATAAATGAATAATAATCATTTAGTATTAGTATCAGGTAAATCCAGCTCCGGTAAAAGTGCAAGTTTACTAAACATGGATAAGCCTGAAGGTGTTATGTATTTAAATTGTGAGAATGGTAAGAAGTTACCGTTTAAAAGTAAATTTAAAGAATACACTGTTGTTGATCCAACTCAGGTATATGAAGCTTTTGCCGAAGCTGAAAAAATGAAAGAAGTGCATACTATCGTTATTGATAGTCTTACGTATCTAATGGATATGTACGAAAGTACCAAAGTACTGAACTCAACAAATACGATGCAGGCATGGGGGCAATACGCACAGTATATGAAAATACTAATGTCTCAAGTAGTAGCTAAGTCTACCAAGAATGTAGTATTTCTAGCTCATACTTCTGATGTTCTCAATGAAGCTGAGATGGTAAATGAAACTATGGTTAAAGTTAAAGGATCTCTGATGAATCAGGGTATTGAAAGTTTCTTTACTTGTGTCATATCAACTAAAAAAGTAGCTATGTTAAAACTAGAGGATAAGATTGCTAAATCTCCACTATTAAAAGCTACCCAAGATAATAAAGATGATGGATTCAAATATGTATTTCAAACTCGATTAACTAAAGAAACAGTTAACGAGAGAATTCGTAGTCCTATGGGAATGTGGTCTAGAAATGAAACTTACATAGATAATAACTTACAAAATGTTATTAATCGACTGCATGAGTATTACAAATAAATGATATAATAACGTGGTGGTACCGCAGTATTAGAGCCACGTTAAAAGTGATCTACTGCAGGATAGGAACTATATGCCTCATAGGGTCTCCTCCCTTGTAGGACCTATCCTAACTGAAGAGTTATAAAACACTAGTCCTCTTCTTCGGGAGAGGCATTTTATTTTGTAACTAAAAAGGAGAATTATGAGTCATCCAGGCAATGATGAAATTATATAGATAATGAACGAGATAATCGATTAGAGTTATCTAAAAATATGGTATTTGCGGTAACAGAAATGGGAATTGAAATGGTACAGGAAATTGCTGCTGAGACTTTAAAAAGAAAACCCGGCATGTCTGTTAAAGAATTTACAAAAGTATTAGATCAGTATCTTGAAAGACAGAGAGAGCTGATAAACAACGCCACAGATAAATAATTGTGGTTTATTAACACTCAAATAAGAAAGGATATAACTTATGAGTGAATGGGAACTCCCAAAGAATGTAGAAACACAGTCTATCGAAAGAGTAGGCGGTGGGTTTGCATGGGAATCTGGTGTGTATGATGCCACTGTCAAGATGGTATATTTGAATCAGTCGGCATCAGAAGCAGTAAGTTTCAACATCATTCTGGAAAAGAATGGTGGTAACTTTGCAGAACTTCGAGAGAATTTCTGGATTAAATCAGGTAAAGCTAAGGGTAATAAGACTTATTACACGAAGGATGGTAAAGACTATCCACTTCCTGGTTATTCAATTGCAAATTCTATGTGTGTAGCTATTACAGGTGAAAGCCTACCTAAATGCATGGAATCTGCAGAAAAGAAACAAGTAAATGTATGGAATCCTGAATTAAAGAAGGAGGCACCTACAGAACGTCCAGTAATAATGAGCTTAGTCGGTAAACCTGTCAAAGTAGCTGTTCATCAAGTTATTGAAGACAGACAGGCTAAGAACGACAAAGGCGAATATGTACCAACTGGTGCATCTCGTACTGTAAATCAGTGTAAGTTCTTTGGTAATGCCGAAGGTAAGACTGCTGAAGAAATTACCAACAAAGAACCTGCTGCTAGATTTGATAAGTGGGCCCAGAAGAATACGGGTACAGTTATCGATAAATCTACTGTAAAAAAGGGTAACAATTCTGCTGCTGATATTATGGGTAATACATCTGCAGATACAGGTTCATTGTTTCAAACAGACCCTCCGATCTAATGAGAGTCTGTGGGATTGACCCAGGGGCTACTGGAGCAATATGTGTGTTGGATAGCCATGATCCAGCACACGTTGCTCTGTTAGACCTAAAGAAACATAATCTTTGGTATATTGACCATTGGCTCGGAGCAGAATTATTTGGAGCAATTGGTGGTGGGGAAAAACATATATGGATAGAAGATGTACATTCTATGCATGGGATGTCAGCTAAATCTAATTTTAGTTTTGGTAAGAATCTAGGAATTGTTCTTGCTATAGCTTCAATAAAATTAGTTGACCCGCCAAATATGGTTACTCCTAAAGTATGGCAGAAATATATAGGGGTAACTGCTAAAGGTAAAGCTATAAAGAAACAAGTAGCTAAGATAGCTCAGTACTTGTATCCACAAGCTGAACTATATGGTAAACGAGGAGGCTTATTAGATGGGAGATCAGATGCTTTAATGATTGCCTATTACGGGCTCCATAATAAGGAGAAATAATATGACAGATATAGTAGACATACTATTATTTTTAAATTTACCAATTGTATAATAAGGAAGAGGAAATATGAAAATAGAAATAGATATAGATATTGAATCTATAGTAAGAGAAGCACTCAAGAAACAACAAGCAGGAGATACAATTCCTGTTCCTATAGAAGCTACTAATAGTAGATCTAAATGGGAATTTAGCCGTAGGAATGGAAGAAGACGTACTCCAGAGGAGATGGCTTTACATGATCTAGAAAGAGAGAAAGGTCGTAGACTAACTCCAGAAGAAAAAGGTGAAGCTAAAGCATTAGTTGAAATAGATACAACTACAGAGAATCAAGTTAAAGAAGCAACTATTAAGAAAGTTCGTATAGATACTATGACTGCTGAAGGTATGGCTGCAGCTTCTAAAGAACTAGCTGAAGAAGAGAAGACAGAAGATAAAAAAGAAGCTACAATCCCAAAGACTGAAGATCTAGCTAGTATGGATTCCTTATTCTCATGAACCCAGACAACGAACTGAAATACCTACAAGAAAAGCTACACCAACGTAATGCAAGAGTTACCGGTGTATGGGTAAATATAAAGACTATGTTCTTTACTGTAGTAACAGTTATAGGACTTCTTGCTAGCTTATTGTTGTTACCGGTAGCTATTATATTATTCGGTGGGATAATAGCTTTTATATTTTATAAGCTACGATTTACAGATCCTGATCGTTAATTAAGCAGTCCTTTATATAGTCCGCCTTGCATGATATCAGAACCAATCTCGAAGCCAGTTAGATTATTGGCTTCGTCAAATAGATTAGGGAACTGCATAAGATTTGGTGAAAAATCTCCGCCTAGCCATGAACTATTTACATTACCTAGCGTAGCTACTCCAGTACTATATTGTAAAGCTGCAGAGATTCCTACTGCTGTAGGACTAGCTTGGATTAATTGTCTAGAAGCTCTCTGGTTTCTTAACCAATATGAGAGAAAAGCTGTAGCTCCAGTCATCTCTAATGCTTCTAATGAAGCAATTAATGACTCATCAAATAGTACAAAAGCATCAAGAGCATCATGCATAGCTCTTTTAAAAGTATGGCCCTGAACAGCCATAGCATGTTCTATCATTACATACCTGCCTAAAAAGTCTGTCATTTGAACTATCTGTCGAGAGAAGTTATATCCTATACTTCCTTTAGCCCAAAATAAGGTAGATGCTATTGTTTGTAAACTTTTAGGAATTTTACCCCCAACGTCTTTCAATGCTCCCTTAAATAAAACACGCTTCATACGGTTAAAATACCCGTCAATCTGCGCTTCATTTAGATCTTCTACAATTAGTGAATCCAGTCCTGCTTTAACCATCTTGTCTAATTTATTTCGTTTTAGACGTACTTTCAGTCTTTCTACTTTAAGTGCTTCAGGACTCTTTTTTTTATCTAATTTTTTAGTGTTTATAAGATGTTCTAATTTTGCAATTTCTTGACTATCTCGACTATATTTACGATATTCGTGGATACCTTCTATAACTTTATTAATGATATAAGGTAAAGAAATCTTTCTCATACTTAGCTGTGCAACATTAGAAAACATATTTCCAAATACTACTTCAGGCATCGCCAGTACTATTCTATTTTTACCGTATCCAACTGTCTGTCTAACAGCATAGTGAGTCAATCCAGCTATCTGTTTAGCTCGCAGTTGTAGAGGATGGTCACCTTGAAATACCTCTAATTGAGTAATATCTAGTTGCTTAAACCCAAATACTTTTTCAACGATATCGTGCCTGACCATAAATGTATCGTTCTTAGCAAACTCCTGTATATATTCTCGAACTGCTTTAGGAAGTTTTCTGTATCGATCAATATACGGTCCATCTGGGTCTAGGAGATCAATAAACTGTTCTGGGTGAACCTTTAACAGATCTTCTTGTTCATGAACTAGAAGGTTGACTGTTTCTATATCATTTTTAATTGTATTTTTACGATCTATTAATCTGGATTGCATATGAGCAAATACGTTTTGGAATTCTAAATCTGGACGTAATAGTTCTTTTGTAGATTTATGATCCATCATTATACGAAAATCCGTAATTACATTTGTTTCCGGATGACGAACAGGACGAAATTTAAACCTAGGATCAATCTTTAATTGCTTAGCTAGAGCTGCCTGGTCTGTTTTAAATCTATCAATTGTATTTTTTACTTGAGCAAAATTTGGTTTATTAGTTACAGGATCTATGTACTTAGGGTTCTTCATTAGTATTTCAGTTAATGTAGTTCCCATATTTCGTTGGTTAGTCGTAGACATAATTCCAGAAATGTCTGATACTTCTGGTATATTTCTATTGATATACATCGTATCGTGTGTCTGATCTTTATCTGTAGTGCTAATAGGGTATGAATGCTTGTACCCAGCATCAGCCATTCTTTCTTTATCGGCAGCTGGTTTAATTTTTATATCAGTCAAATTATCCATACGTTCAACGATGTATCCTTTCATCATTGGAACAGCATCACCGTCAAATAATCCCTCACGGGATTCTGTTTTATAATGTATATGAGTATCTAGTAAATCAATAATTCCATTATCAGTAGCGTTAGCATTAAATTCATTTTTAGATAAACCTTGAACTAAAGCAATCTTCCTTTCATCTACATCATCTAAAGCAACCAACGTAGCAAATGCATCTAACCACCCAACTTGTTCTTCAGTAGGATCTTCTAGATGATCAAAAGCAATTGAAGCTGCACTATTGTACGCACCAGATATTCTTTCAGTATGACCTGTAGCAATCCAGTGCCCCAGTTCATCTGCATATGCTATAGCTGGATCATTTGCTGTTAGATTTAATTTTTGTTTAATAGTCTTTTTTAGAGTACCTCTTTGTGCTACAGCATTACTGTCTTTACCTATTAAGTTCATAATTTTTTGAGTACTACCTGGGCCATCTAATCCTAAACCAGATGTTAAACGAAGACTTGCTAAGTCTGTTCTTAGTATTACATCAGTAAGTGCTTCCCTGGTTTCAAAAGACATTGCTCCATCTTCTAATTCGTCAGGAGACATGGATTTCCAAGCATTATTAAACCAGTCTATATAGAATCTTTCAGTCTCTTGTCTTAATTTAGATATAGTAATTTTAGCGTTTAATAATTGTTCTTTTAACTCGTTACTTAACGCTCCTCCGCCAACTTCATTAGCTACACCACGTAATGTATGATTTAACGTACTCATAAGCCCCATTCTGTGAATCTGAACTGAGGCATGATTACTAAGAGTAATATGCGGGACGTTAACTATTCCAGTAGCATATGTTGTAAGCACGTTTGTCATACCACTTTTCATTCGTCTCTTCCCGTCTTTTGTTTCTGAAATAGCTTGTAAGCTTTTTCTTCTAATATTGAGACCTACTCTATCTGCAAAATCTCTTATGATTTGATCTGATTTATCTAGAGCTTTATAGGTTTTACTCTGTTTTTGCGCGTAACTACTTTTATGCTTGTTTTGAACTGCAACTAAATGTTCAGTAATTGCAAGGGCTTCTGCAAGTGAAGAGCTATTCTGGGCTCTGTATACTTTGTATCCAAGTAACTCTTTAACAGTATCTACAACTGCCCGGATAACATCC
>VTLG01014658.1_pt1 | contig 33563 bp, 64 predicted proteins | sample 4694571 | NCBI WGS metagenome assembly VTLG01 (sample SAMN12604809, study PRJNA352737) | marine metagenome | biome: ENVO:00000447; feature: ENVO:00000209|ENVO:00000569|ENVO:01000036; material: ENVO:00002151; isolation source: viral sequences binned using virsorter ...
CCGAAAATCATCTTCAAATTGATGTGAGTAATAATATAACAAAAGTTAATGCAGATGGGCAAGACCACGATTTCCAAATATCAGGAGATAATCAAACTGAATTGTTTTATGTCGATGCAGGTAATGATAGAGTTGGAATTTCAACTTCATCACCTGCAACTACATTAGAAGTTGATGGGATTTTAACAATGGAAGATGTATCTGTTCCAGCAGAAGGTGTTGCTGGACACGCACAAATGTTTTCTAATAGTGGAGAAATGAAAGTAAATGATGCAAGTGGTAATATAACCACTATTTCCCCACACAATTTTGAATTAATACCAGGTGGAGCATCAGAAGATATGGCGTTTGCATATCACTCAATGAAACATACACCAGAGGGTAAATTAAAAAAAGTTAATGTCGATATGATGAAATTGGCAAGATTAGTAGAAGAACTTACTGGCGAGAAGCTGGTATATACAGAAGAAACATAAAAAAGGAGATAACGATGGCTAAAAAAATAGCAGAAAAAGCAGTAGAATCAGCAAGTTCACCAAAACAAGTTGAAATCAAACATCTTCGTTCAATGAAAGATGAAGCAGGTAAAGATGTTTCAGTAGTAGATTGGACTGAAACAAAACCAGTAGATGAAGCAATTTCAAAAGCAGAAGCAGATTTAGTAATTGCAGAAGCAAAAGTTACTGAACTTAAAGCAGACATTGTTGAATATAAAAAAATAAAGGGATAATACGATGGAAGTAAGTAAAGATAGTAAATTTACATTTAATATTGAAACGTTAATATCGTTAGCTGTAACTATATTTATGGTTGTAGGTATGTGGTTTACTTTACAAGCTGATATTAAAGAAGCAAAAGAGCTTCCGAAACCTGAAGTGGGTAGAACCGAATACGATTTGAAGGATCAAATGATACGAAATACAATCATCGAAACGCAAAAAGATGTTGGCGAGATGAAAGAAGAACAAAAAGAAATGCGTGAGGATGTTAAAAATATAGAACGTATGATGATGCAGAAGTGAGGTATAGAGATGAAATGGTTATATGGTATTTTATATTTTTTTGGTATCTGTTTATCATCTTCTTTCTTGTATTCGCAAGATAAGTTAGAAAGCTTACAGCAAGTTCAATTCTTAAGTCAGAATAATTGTGTTGTAATACAGGTTAATGCAGACTGGAACGCTGGTGCTTCTATTAATTTAGGCAAGATGAAGAATTGTGTTTGGTTCAACGCAAGTATAGATAATAAAGAATATGGTGCAATCATAGCAAATGAGTGGAAAATAGCTTCAGTTCCAACAATAATTATGTTTGAAAAGGGAAAAGAAATTCGCAGATTTGAAGCAGGATTGTCTTTTAAGTTAGACGCAGATGAAATTAAAAGACAAATCAATAAAGAAATAGACGAAATATTATTAAGGAGATTTCAATGAAAAAATTATTATGCAGTTTATTATTAATGGGAAGTCTTTACGCACAAGACTTCTTTAAATTTGGCACTATTTACGGTGCTTATAGCTTAACCAGTCCCCTAACAAAGGAACAGACTTTTCAAGTTACTGGTGGGCAATTACAAGAGTTACAAGAAGAATTAGATGATCATAGCAAACTAACGTTCGGTATTAGAAAATTAGCACGATTTGACTATGAAAATAAACCAGAGGTATGGTATAGTGGCGAAGAAGCACCTATTAACGAAAGTGTAGCTATCGGTAACGGTATGGCTAAAGGGTGGGAATATGTATTAGAATATTCAGATCATAACGAGTTTGGAGAATCATTTACAGAGCAGGAAGTAATGCTACGATATTTAGCACCTAAATTTATCTTTAAAGCCAATTACGATTATCGTGGATTAGAGGATTTAGAGTTTGCAGGATTAGATATGCGATATAGAAAAAATCTTGGTAATCTTGATTTATCTATTGGGGTAGCAGGAAGAAGCCACCCAGCATATTTAGATTTTCGTCCAATAGATTTATGGTGGGACGAACAAGGCATAGATACAAGTGAATATACTCCATTTTGGGAGTTTGCTTATTTCTATGGTTATACTGATGAGTGGGTGCAACAATTTACTCAATATGGATTTGAGTTTTATGACTGGAAGTGGTATGACGCAGAAGGAAATTTAGTTGCTACTACTGACGAACAGTTTTATAAACAAATCTACGGACAGATTGTAACAGAATATAATGAAGAATACGCAAAAGATTTAGGGTATCAAAACGAACTATCCCTATCTCTTGGAGTAGATTATTATAAATATACGGACAACAACTGGTTTCATTTATGGACTACGGTTTATCCATTTAACAAAGGTATGAGTGATTATTCCTTTAATTATGATGTGGTAGATAATAAAATAGATTACGATATGGGATTAGTTTTTGGTTGGAAATTAAATTCAAAGTTCGGTATATTCGTGGAAACTCGTTATTTGAATATGTATGATGTTCAATCATACGAATCAAAAATGGGTTTTAATTGGTTAATATATTAAGCAAGGAGATACAATGCCTAAAAAAGAAGAAAATCAAGAAGCAAGATTAGTATTAGAAGATGGAAAAGAAATTGCATTTTCAGATTTAGATGAGAAACAATCATTGTTAGTCGGACATATTAGAGATATAGACGGCAAACTAATGAATTTAAACTTTCAAGCACAGCAACTACAAGCTGCTAAAAACTCATTTTCAGTAGAGTTAAACAATTCATTTAAAGAGGAAGAAAAAGATGCATAATGTCTAAATTAAATGTAGTAGCAAACATTATTGATAAAGTTGCAGATCGTGTTGATGATTTTACACTTGATAAAGCAGAGAAAGCAGAAATGTTGGCAGAGATTAATAAAGCACAACTTGAAGTTAATAAAGTTGAAGCTGGACAAACAGGACTGCTTGTAAGATGGCGTCCTTTTCTCGGTTGGGTTTTATCGTTTGCGTTTGCATACCACTTTGTATTGCAGCCGTTTCTACTCTTTATTCTTTCAGCGAAGGGAATAGAAATAGAATTACCACAGTTCGATATGGGAACAATGACTACAGTTCTTATGGGTATGCTCGGTATGGCTGGTATGAGAACGTTCGAGAAAGTCAAGAAGTCAGCATAATGAGCTTTAATAAAATTATCTATAAAGTCCTCGAACACGAGGGGGGATACGTCAACGATAAAGATGATCTTGGTGGAGAAACTAACTATGGTATTACCAAACGATTTTATCCTAATTTAGATATAGAGAATTTATCAAAACAAGAAGCTATCGACATTTATTACGATGACTATTGGATTCCTTCCAAAGCAGAGAAATTACCAAAACACCTACAATATCCTTACTTTGATACCGTAGTGAATACTGGACAAAGACGAGCAGTTAAGATATTACAAAAAGCGTGTAATGATAAAAACTTCTTTAAAATAGAGGAAGATGGTGTTATTGGAGCAAAAACTATCTCTGCTGCTGCTAAATTAGAAGAAGATAGATTTATTTCTTATAGAATTTTATTCTATTCTAAAGTAATTTCTGATAAGCCAGAACAGAAAAAATTTTGGTATGGTTGGTTTAAAAGAGCTTTAGGAGAATAGATGCCCACTTATATAACAGCACGAGATTTAAAAGACGTTTTTCCGAATTTAGATGAATACGATACAAAGAAACCTATTTATGGGTGGAAAGTAGATTCTGGTAGCAGATACGTTGCACACGATGCAGGATTAGTAACATTATTGTTTGTAGATGGAGAAGATTTAGGATCAGCTCAATCAGCTAAAACAGATGTTGATGCAAACGGAGAGTGGTATTATGATAGTGCTACTGATGCAGTTTATTATTATAACGATGCTTCTGATCCAGCAGACTTATTAATGGAAGCAGGAGAAGATTTTGCTACATTAAGAACTCGCATTATGAAAGATGCAAGTAATTATGTTGATTCTAAATTAGATGCAACTCTACCAAGAGAACAATTTTTATTAAAAGACGGAACATACGATTATTTAATTAGACGATTGACTTCCCTCGTTGCAGCATACTTCCTGGTTAAAGGCAAAGATCCCACAAGTGAAATAGCAGAAGCGTTTTTAGAAGAAGCTCAAATGCATATAGCAGACTTGAATAGTGGACAAGCTAAACTCACGTTTCAAAACACAGGAGATGCTTCAAAAGGAATAGTGAGGCAAATTTCTGTGAGTGGAAGTCTAAATATTGTAGATACAAGAGGAGAGTATCACGGCAGTTACGATAGAATTAAAGTCATCATTACAACTGGTGGTGCTATTGGAACTGCAAAGTATTCTGTTTATACAAAAGATAGTGATGGATTAAAAAATAATTTATCTTTATCTACCGAAGTTATTAATGGGGATTATCAAACACTTGCAGGGGGATTACAAATTCGTTTTCAAGGTTCTGCTGATGGAACTACTGCTACTGCTGACGATGAGTGGGAAGTAGAAGTAATGGGCAGGTATGAAGATACTGATAACCCTGCTATGAGATCAGTTAAAGCTACAAGAAAAGACTTTAAGCAATTCTATAAGGTATAATCGTGGCTACTTCCTTTACTAATGCGTGGAAGGTAAATGTAGAAGAAAATTTACAAGATGCTATTAGAGGAGAGTTTGCTAATGCACTTCCTATTTTTAGAACACCAAATTTTAAATATCGTGGTAATAATTTTTTAACAATTACTGGATTAAATTCTGAATCAGATAATTCTATGTATTCTGTAATACCGAATAGCTTTTTTTTGCAGTTAGATTATTATTATTACGATAGAAAAAGAAACGATATAACTGTAAAACATTTTTTTAATCAAGTATCAAGAATTGAAGAAATATTTTATAGTCTATCAGAACCCTCTGCTTCAGAGTATAATTTTTCAGTTCAAGGAATTACATACGAAGATTCAGATGAGTTTAATGGATTTAGAAAAGCAATATTTAATATTCAGATAAATAATATACGATAATGGCAATTTCACACAATAATATAACTTATGATAAAATCTTAACACCGTTAAGAGATAAACTTCGCACAGAATTTAAAGGTGCATTACCTATTTATTTTGATAGTCAATTTAAAGACGTAGGAACAAAATCATTACGCATATTTCCTACATCTCAATCCTTGCAGGAGAAAAGACGTGGATCATTTCTTAATTTATACAATATAGAGATGACATATTCTATGAGAACCAATAGAGATGACGAAAAAGCATTAGATCAAATGTATCGAGATATAACACGCATAGAAACCGTGTTATTGGATAATAGAGTTGGGGGGAGTAGTAATCCTTATTTTTTTGCTGGACAACCAGATGTAGAACACAATGTTGACGAGGGGGATTTTAGCAATATTATTACATCAAGAATTACACTACCTGTTCTCTATGAAGAAGTATATCAATCCTTTGGAAGATTTCTTACCTCTAATGAAAAATACTTTGTAACTTCTAATGGTTCTTTTTATATTGTTAGTAATTAATTATGGCTAAAAAATACAAATTAAAAGAAGATAAAATGCCAAGAAGCGTAGATTATTGTGGTTTAGATACCGTTAATTGGGTTAAATTAAACAAGGGAAAAGAAGTAGAATTAGATGCAGTCCCTGAAAATGCCAAACAATATTTGCGTGAAATTAAAGATCAAAAAATTGAAAAAGTTAAAAAAGTTAAAGTAGAGGGAAAGTAAAATGGCAGATTTAGCAGAAGGATTTAGTCCGAAACAGTTTCAGTTAGCGTTTGCTGCTGAAAAAGATGGTATTGGTGGTGGGGAATCCACAGATGCCGATTATAAATTTATAAATATTGATTCAATCGAAATGCCTTCATTGAATCCAAATCAAGTTTTAGATGTAAGACACGGAGCAGGAAGAACTTTAAAAGCAGTTGATATGTTCCTTTCTAACAAATTAACAGTTAAAGAAATTAACTTTTCTGGTGTTGCAGACAACACTACGCTACCAATGTTACTTTCAAATATTACTGGAGTTGCAGATGCTTCTGGCGATTTAACCTTTACTATTGCATATAATTATGCAGGAATAGATTTAAGCTATGGAGATAGTGTTTCAGATAACACAAAAACATTTGCAGTTCATTTAACCACACCTGAAGGAAATGAACAAATGTATTTCAAGGGGTGTGTATTAACTTCACTAACGATTAGTGCAGATATTGCAGATGAATCTGGTAGATTTAAAGTGTCTGGAACATTTAAAACAGGTTGTGTTCCTGTGTTGAACGATGGAGATATTGATCCTACAGGCACAACACACTTCAATTCTAATTATTCTATGGTAGATTATGGAGATTCTAATACTTCTGGTGCAGAAACTGTGATTGCAGGTATTGCTGATCCAGTATTAAAATCATTTAGTTTAACAATAGAAAATGATGCTGTATTTAGTGGCTATGACGCAAATGGAAACTTCCAACAAATTCATAGAGCTATTCCAGAAGCATCAGTTACTTTTGATGCAGTTGTTAAATATGATGCTGATACAGATCAATTAATGCGAACTTTTGAAACACAGTCAACAAGCACAATCGCAAATACATTGACAGCACAAGATACAACACCAGCTTTAGATATTTCATTACCTACCTGTATTATTACCGATGTTAGTTTTTCAGAAGAAGATGCAATGTTCTTATCAGTAAGTCATAAGGCAGTTGCTTCTACATCTGGTAATATACTATCAGTAAATGTTCAAGTATAAATAACAAGGAGAAATAATGGCTAAAAAAACCGTAACGCTTAAGAGTGGTAAGAAAGCTACGCTAAAAGAAATGTCCGTAGATGAATTTGACAAATGTATGGATTCAATCCAATTTGAAAACAGAGATGGAGAAATGGTTTTAAAAAATCAATTTTCATTAAGCACGATGTGGATTAGAAATGGCGTAGAGGGAGTAGATGATAAATTTATAAAATCTTTATCTCTTGAAGATAGAGCAGAATTGCAAAGTGCTATTCAGGAGCATAATAGCTTGGGGGAATAGAAACCCTCTCACTTGAATTAAACATAACAATAGATCGTTGGTGTGAGGGTTGTCAGCATTGTTCTTTTCCCTATGAAGCAAAGTTACCTCTAAAGAAAAATAACAGCACTCACACCTTTGAATCTATGGACGATATTTGGTATGTTATTGATTTATTGAAAGAAGAATTAAAAGAACATAATGCGTCCAATAAAAAGAAGTTTTCATTACATCAAACAATTAAATCGCATATCCCATTTTTCACTTGTCCTAATCATTTTTTAGACAATAAATACCAAAGAGATATACAAAGATATTTGTATTGTAAACAGATGGGAGTTCCACCTTATGATGGGTTTTTTGGAAAACACCCAAAAAAATGGATTGATAAGTGCAATATTATAGAAAAGATGTTAAATTATATCCAATCACACAATATAAAAAAATAGAGAATAATGTCAAATACAGATTTAAAAGTTCAAGTTCGGTTTGAAGCAACTGGAGATAAAGAGTTAGCTAAAGCGTTTACTACTGCTGCTAATGCTCAAAAAAAACTTGAAGAAGCGACAAAGAAACTTAATAAAGAACAAAAAAAATCCAAGAAATGGACTGATAGACTTACGACAGGTTTTACAAGATTAACAAAATCTTCTGGTAAACTTCGCTTTAGTTTGGCTACTGTTAGAAGTCAGTTGCTTGTTTGGACATTTGCTGTAAATGCTCTTAATAAAACACTTGGTGCTGCTGTAAGGAAATATCAAGAGCAACAAGTAGCTATTGCAAAATTAAATCAAACTTTGAGATCTACTGGGTTTGCAGCAGGAATTTCATCGAGAGAATTGAAGGGACTTGCTTCACGACTACAAAAATTAACAGGTATTGGAGATGAAACAATACTATCTATGCAGGGAATATTGCTTACATTTACACAGATTAAAGGTGATATTTTTAAAGATGCAACTAAAGCAATTCTTGATGTATCTGTGGCAATGGGACAAGATTTAAAACAGTCAGCTATACAGGTAGGTAAAGCATTAAATGATCCAAGAATAGGAGTTTCTGCATTAAGTAGGGTTGGTATTCAATTCGATGATACACAAAAGAAAATGATTAAAAATTTTGCAGACACTAATCAAATTGCAAAAGCTCAAAGAATTATATTAAATGAATTAGAAATCCAGTTTGGTAGCACAGCAGAAAATCTTGATTCAACATCTGTTGCTATAAACAGACTGTCATCGTCTTGGGGGGATTTTTTAGAAGGTGGTGGTGGAAAACTTGCACCTTATTTTAAAGGTATTGCAAATTCAATTTCAGATGTTATTGAAAATATAAATGAAACAGACGAAAGTCGTATGAACGAAATTTTTTCTGTATTATCAACAGATGCTCGTAATGCTGCTGCAGATTCTATTTATTTAGCAGATATTCTTGATAAGAAAATATTATCAATAATGAAAGAAATAGGGTTTGCTTCAAATGATTTAGAATTACAAGAGTTATTTAGCGAAGAAAATCAAAATAGGGTTATAGAGTTTGGAGAATCAATTAAAGATAATCCTAATAAATTTTTACAAGAAACTAATGATAAGATAAGAGAACTGCAAAAAGAAGCTCCAGACGTTTTAAGTGAATTAATTACAGGTTTATCAGAATTAGGAAATGTTGAAGAAATATTAGGAAAGAGTGGTGCTTTAGGTTGGTTGGGAGAAGGAATAGATGCTGGTGGAGTTGATTTTCAAGGTATGTTAGATATGTTGGAAGTCCCACAGGATCTTAAAATGAAAGCATTAAGACATATCTTTACAAATGCTTTAGATGATGACAACCTTACTTCTGCAGAAATTAAAGAAATAGAAAATAAATTTAACGACTCATTTTCAAATATAATAAATGAGATGGTATTAACTCCAGATTTAGTAGCGTTGGGGGGTAAATCAACTGCTTGGGATTGGAATAAGGGTTTTGCATTTTTAACAGATGACATTAATCCATTTGCAGATATTTTAAATAAAATATTTACTGTCGATGGTGTTGATTTTTCTGAAAATGCTATAGCGCTTGATCAATTACAAATTCTTAAAAATGCAATCCTTGAATATATGGAAGCTACTGGTATTGCAGTAGAACAAGAAAAAAGTCCATTGGAAAGAATTACAGACAATTTAGTAGAATTTAAAAAAGAAAGCGAAGGTGGAAGAAAAGCATTTGATGATATGTTAGCTGCTGGTATGGCATTTAGCAAAGGAAATAAAAAAGTAACTATTGCTTTATTACAAATGCGACAAGCAATGGCTATAGGTAATGTATTATTAGCGTTTACAGAGGAGTGGAAATCTCAAAATTATGCAAAAGCATTTAGTGTATTAGCTACTGGTATGATGAAAGTAGCACAGTTTAAAGAACAAATTTCAGCAGCAAGGGAAGCAGCAATCGGTGCTGACTTTATTACACAAGGACGACAAACGTTGGTAGTAGGGGATAATCCTTCTGGGCGAGAAAGAGTGCAAGTAACACCTCTTGGTAATGCTGGTGGTGGTGGAGCAACTGGATCTGGTGTAGTTGTTAATATTAATGGAAATATACTTGGAACAGATGAGTTTGTAAGAGATACATTAATTCCAAGATTAGAAGATAGCTTGGGAAGAAATCTTGCCTAATGGCTCTAACATTAACAACCAATTATAAAAATGCTCTCGGAAGTGGGTTTCAAGAATCTTGGTTATTTGAATTAAGAAATAATACTTATACAGACGGTTCAGTTGATACGCAATATATTCGTCTTGGAACAGAAGAAGTTGGTAGTGGCGATACAAAATACCATAGCTTTATTACTAATAAGCCAAGCATTAGAGAAAACATTGATTTAGAAAAAGGCACATCTAAAACTGGAAATATAACCCTTACTTGTAACAATGACACTCTCGCTAACCATAGTGCAAAATTAGCAGCAGAGATTTATAATGGAACTCGTTATTATCTTAATCATAAAGTAGTTGTATATTCTAAAGTAGGATCAATCAGTTCTGGCGACTATTTAAAAATATTTACTGGTAGAGTAAAAGATGTTAAAGTCCAAAGTAACCATCAAGTAAGTATAACAATAGCTTCAGCAACACCCATTGATTTTATAACAATTCCACAATATCAATCTAACTCTGGAAACTATTACCCTATTGTGTATGGGGACTTTAAAAAAACCGTTGCATCAACAGCAAGTTCTTATACAAACCCTATTGATGCTGATAGCGATGTAAAATTATACCCAGTAGAAGTAGATAGTTTATCAGACGGTAAATATAACTGTTTAGTGCATAAATCTTTTACTAATGAATATTTACATTATCCAGTAAAAGACGCATTTAGAAATTCAGACGATTATCCAATATTTACACCTATAGAACAATTAAGCAATACAAACAATGTATCGTCTAATGATGATTATGAGGGAGCAACAGATGATACTGATAGAAATGTAATACAATCAGAACTCAATTTAAAAAGAACATACAGGTATCGTCCTAAAATATTATCTACATCAGAAGTAATAGATAGTGATAATGTTCACGCAGACGCATTTCTATTAGATGGATCATACCCACAAGCAAATGCAGTAGATACAGATGCAAACACATATTTCCAAATATCTCATCGTGTTACTTCTGCTTCAAGTAATTCAAATAAAAATGCACAAGATTATTACAAAATAAAGATTTCTCCTACGAAAGAGGATCATAAGGTAACTGCTTATTCAGTTTATATTAGTTATGACGTAGCAAGTTATACTAATGGATTTAGTGGTTCTTCCAGTCAAAGCTCTTATGAGATAACTGCTCAATGTATTGGAACTTTTGACGGAGATGCAACACCAGAAACTGAAAGTGATGACGCAAAAGATGCAAATGGTTCATATAATCACACTTGGAATTTTCTTTCAGACTTTTCTAAATCAGATGGAAATGCACCAGCAAGTTTTGAAATAGCGTTTTATTTCAATAGCGTCAATATGTGGAACGCTGAAACATCTTCTTCTGTTGTAAAAATTAAAGATATTCAAATTATAGCTACTGCTGAAATTATAGATGAAGGGACTGATGATGCTTCTTCAAATCCATTAGAACATCAATCTGCTGTTACGTCAGTAAAAGAACTTTATTTTGGTGGAGATGGATTTCATAAGAGTTGGGACACCGATGCTAATATAACTAACATTGTAGATATGCACAGAGATATACTACACCGTTTTTCTAATGTGGGTTATTTTGTAGATAGCACAGCAAATTTAGCAGAAACATTAAATGCTACGGATACTGGAGTAGATGTATCAGACGCAAGTCAAGTATCGGCAGGGCAAATTATAAAGATAGATGATGAAGAAATGGAAATTAGTTCTATATCGTCAAATACTTTAACAGTTGTTAGGGGGGTTAATCATACTACTGCTGCATCGCATACCAACGGAACAGATGTATATGAAATGGCAGATCCACTTGCAAACGGTGGTAACGCATATTCAGATTTAACAACAGCAAGAAGTTCTTGGAAACCAGAATACTGGAAAAATAGTGAAATCAGTATTAAAAAGTTATTGGAAAAATGTCAATTTGAAGGTTGTTTTGCTTTTAGGTTTAGAACGTCCGATGAAGCACCACAATATATTTATATACCAAATACAGTTACATCGCAACACACAATAGGGTTATCAGATATAGCTTCTATGGACATAAATGTAAAACCTATTGATAGTTTAATTACAAAACGCATTATTAAATATCAAAGAAATCCACTCAACAACAAACATATAAAAGAACAAACATCAGAAGATACATCTAATTCAGTAAGAGATAATTATAACATTAAAACAAACGAAAATATCCAAACAGATAAATTAGATATACTGATAGGTGGGTTAGGAGCAACAAACACAGGGAGTGGAAATAGAAATGATGGATTTGCAAATTATTATAGATATATAAATGGTATTCCTAAATATATAGTAAATATTGATTTAATTGATCCAGAAAGTTCTGGCGTTGGTAGTAATTATTTTTATGGTATGGAAGTAGGCGATTTCTGTGCATTTAATTCTACGGTATCATCTGCCTTACCAATGTTTGGTGGAACGTTTACGGACAGCAAATTTATAGTAACGGGTATCACAAGAACAGCAGGAAGTTTAAAAGTAACTTTGAGAGAAGTTTAATAATTTATAAATTAGAAACATTATGGCGATAGAAAGAGCAAGATTTAGAGTAGATACAACACCAGATACAGATAGCACATCTGATTTAAATGGTGCAATATCATCTACATCTGCAACATCAGTTGTAGTTGATGATGGAACAGATTTTGAAGTAGGGCAAAATATAAAAGTAGATAGTGAAGAAATGACTATTACTGCTATTAGCACACATACACTTACAGTTGTTAGGGGTGTCAATGGAACAACAGCAGCAACACACAGCGATAATGTTTCTGTGTATGAAGATGATAGTCCTACTTATACCCCAACCCAAAGTCCAAATGTTGCTTCCGAGCAACCAAAAGAATATGATGGCGTAGTTGCAAGAAAATCGTTAGGTGGCACAACCTTTGCAGTAGCTAATCATAGCAATTCAAGAATTTCAAGAACATTATCATATAATAATTTAAGTGCTGCAAATAAAGATCGTTTGGTTGCACTATTAGATTATGCAAAAGGACAATTAAATACTTTCCAATATAGTGATGATGGTAACACTTGGTTCACAGTTCGCCTTAAAAATAACAATTTAGATATAAGTGAAGTCGCTTATAATGCGTTTAATGTGGACATTGAAATTGAACAGCAATTATAGAAAATTTTTCTCTCTAAAATACCTTAAAATTCTCTTTAAGCTATGGTTGATAGCATATCGCAAGAAAGACAAGACAAAGTGGCGTGAGAAGCCAAAATAATGCGTTATACGTTAATATCGTGTTTTACCCTTTGAAAAACTTTCCATCATTAAATAATGTTCCTTGTATTTGGACTGCTTTTAATCTTGCTTCTGCTATATCGCAGTATTCTTGTTCTTTTTCTATACCCACAAATTGAAATCCTTGTTGCTTACAAGCGATTAATGTTGTTCCTGATCCTGCAAAAGGTTCTAATATTATGCCTTCTTTAGGTGTTACCAGTCTTACTAAATATTCCATTAGTTTTATTGGTTTTACTGTTGGGTGGTAGTTTTTTTTATGTGCCAATTCTGGTATAGTTCCATCGTTTCTTTCCATTTCATACATATTGGTAATTTTATTTACTTTATCAGGAAAATCATCTAACCCCATATTTCGTTCTGCTTTACTTGCTTTGGCACAATAAAAGAACCTACTGCTTTCTTCAAATACTTCTAATACTTCTTCACTTCCATCGTGGATTATGTTTGCAGGAAATCTTCCCTCGTTTAATGATTGAACTTTACCACCATTTAAACCATCTCCATATTTACCTAAACTTTCTCTACAATTTTCAGTATCAATTTTTTTTGTGCCACCATCAGTTCCAACTCTACAATCATCTATGTTTATTCCACCTGTGCCATGTGTTAAGACATTTTCTGCTACTGTTGTGTTAAATGGTTTTCTTGCCATTACAATAGGTTCGTGTGCTGGTTTTAGTGCAGTTCCCCAACCTTCCCATTTTGTAAATCCTTTAGTTTTATTAGGTCTTTGAGGTTTTGCCCAACCTGTTGAGGTCGTTTGGTTTTTTCCATTACCCTTTCTCCAAGCAGGATTTTTACCTAAATCTTCTCTTTTATTACCTTGTAGTTTATCTATTGCTTTTCCAATATTGTGTGATTTAGGAAAGCCACTACCATATAACCACCCTAACATATCTCTTATTTCAAATCCAGCATCTTCTATATTGACTGCCATTCTGTGATATGTTCTTGAACCTGCAAATGATAGTAAATGCCCACCTGGTTTTAGGACACGATATACTTCTTTCCATAATTCTACTTGTGGAACATCATAATCCCATTTCTTTCCCATAAAAGCAAGTCCATAGGGTGGATCAGTTACTACACTATCAAAATAGTTATCCTCAAAGTCTTTTAAGACTTCTAAACTATCTCCACATATTATTTTATTTTTCATTTCGTGTATTTTTATGGGGTAACCAGTAGCCAACCGTTTGTATTTGCTTAAAATATAATAACTACAAGGATAAAACAGGATTGGTTACCTGCGACACTCCTTTTATGTGCCATTAAGTTTTAAGTTAATATGTTACCCCAATAAATTAAAATGGCAAATCGTCATCTTTGAATTGTTCTGATTTCTTTTTTGGGATAGAAAAACTTAAACCGAAATACTTTTTACCTGCTTTACTTTCATTTATCCAAGCAGATACATTATATAATGTTCCATCTACATTGGCTTGTCCAGTAAAGTCTGGTTGTTTTTCTTCTTCCTTTTTATCGTTCTTAAATAACGATCCTTTGTTTTCTTTGTGTTCGTATGGTTTATTTGACATTATTTTAACCTCCAAGTATAAGTTAATCTTCCCCAGTTACCCATTACTTTTTTATCTGTCTTTAATAAATAACCCTCTTTGGCTAAATCAGATATTGCTCTACGGATAGAAGTGATAGGGGTGTTTAGATCAATCGCTTCTAAATGTTTAAGAGCAGATAAAACATCATCAGCACAATAAGAAGCAGTAGGTATTGCTTGAAATATACCTAATACTTTTTGCTTTTGATTTTTTGCTTTATCAAAGTTTAATCTTAATTGTTTTTCTTTTTCTCTCGTTGTATTGTAATACATATCCTCTCCATTGTTTTTGTATTTTAGACACAAAGATACTATTAGGTTAAAAACCCATTTACATAAACCGTTGATGTTCATTTATAATTTAATCATCACAGTTTTCGCAATTACTCCATTTAGGATTTATAGCATTTATCATTTGTTCATATTGTTTCACATCTACTTTTTTAGATTGACGTAGTGCTTTTCTAATTTCCAAAGCCACAGGTTTAATCTGTGGTGGTAAATTATCAACTCTACTATCACGAAACATATAACGCATTACTTCTGCTTCCTCGTTGGATAATTTCAGTATCATATTGTTACCTCAAATACGGTTTTTCTTGGTTTTAGTTTTGTGGACGCTTTCGCATTATAACTTTCAAGTTCGCTATCAATGTCATAACCGACTTCGCCTACATTTTGCAAATCTATTTTCATACCATCTATATTTTTATTCTCGTGAAAAATATAAATATTTTGACTGGCTCGTCCTGCAAGATTTAACCCTTTTTCGCTATACTCATTTGCTCCTACCAATGAAGATGATCTTGCATAAGTATCTCCTATTCGTGCAGAGTGTATATGTCCAGATATAATAAAATCAATCTGTTTGCCTTGTGAAGTATAGCGTCCTTTTATTTGATTAACACTTTTCTCGTGTTGTGTAGTAAAACTTCCGTTTCCGTGTAATAATAATAAATTTTGTCCAGCAACATTAACAACAACCTCGCTTGGATCATCAACAACAAACTCTACATTGGTTTGCTTAAATAAGTGTCGTAGCATTTCAAATATAACAAAGTCGTAATTATCACTTGCCATAAAGTCTGTCCAACCCCACTCTTGTTTTAGGCGACTTTCATTTCCAGTTACACAAGCAACTGTTACAGAATAATCCTCTCCAACGTCGTGTATAATTTGTTGTAATAGATCTACTGCCAAAAATATTGCTTTGGAACGATTAACACTCATATTCAACATTTCATCTAATCGTCTATCTGAATTAATTAAATCCCCTGTTATAGCGATTAATACATTGTTGATATTATAACACTTAAATAATTTTTTTGCCTCTGTTACAAAGTGTTTTAAACGCCTTGAAGCAACCTTGAAATCATAATTATTGTGGGGTAGGGAAACAAGTTCGTTAAAGTGTGTATCAGATATATGCAAAACGCCAACAGACTTTCCTTGTTTGACTTTCTTGAATTTATATTCAGATAAGGAACGGTTTTGTAATATGTCTTGTATGTTAAATAATAATTGCGTAATGGCATTTTCATATCTTGCGTGTTCTCTAAAACCTTTGCGTTCAATTCTATTTATATCTTGTGCTGATTGTTTTTGCTTGGCTAATTGAATATTCGACTTAACAATGTCTTTATCTAATAAGGTAGGGTTGACAGTTCTAACGCCACAGTTTTTGCACATATACCTCTGTTTATAACTGCCGTCATAATTCTTTTGTCGTGATTTCTTGATTAAATCTTTACTATCACAACTGGGACAAGCCAATATATAGCCATCTACTTCAATCATATTTGATCCATTACTTTCTTAACAAATCTAATAAATCCTTAAATTCAAAGCAAACCAATACTTTGGAATTGTTTTTTGAGAATATAAGCAAGGGTGTTAAGTCCTCTGAATTTTCACAAGATTGTTCAAAACACTTCCAAATATTAATCTTTTCTACCTTTTTACACTCAACAGCATAAGGAAATTTCTCTCTACCTGCTGACGATAGTTTTATATCCATACCACTTTCGCCCATTACTGCTGTCTTTATATCGTGTTCATTGATGTCCAGATGATCCATTATCATCTTTCTTACTTTATTCTGGAAGTTTCTGCCTTTTGCTTTCGCACTACTTGGTTTCATTTCTTGTCCTCTTTCCTAAATTATTATCAACTTTTTTAAGTGTTTCTACAAGTTCTTTATATTTCTCGTCTTTGAATATAATATTATTAGGGTTTAAATGTCCCTCGTGTTTTATACTCCAAGCTGTTCCAATTATTTTGTCCAATTTTTTTCCCATTTATTCTCCAATGCTAATGTTATAACTTCTTGCCTCGTAAACCATTTATTACTCTGATAATCAAAAAATTTGTTTTTTTCGTTATCTATGTATTGCATTTCTGCCAATCTGTTGATCCTTAAAAACAATATCATATTATTGATATGTCTGTCCTCATACTCTATCATTTCTGCCTCCAATCTGGTAACTTTTCTATTTCCTCTACAATCTCTATTGCTGATAGTTTTTTTCTAAATCCAAACTTATGAAATACCATTATTATTTTTTCAAAAAGGGTTATTTTTGCTCTCATTTTTCCTGGTATATAACCTTATTTATTTCTTTTACTACAAACTCTGAATTGGGTAGTCTGTCATCATCATCTCTATCATCATTAAAAGTGTCTATCCACTTATTAGGGTTATTTGTTGTTGCCATATATTCATCTTCATAAGCATTTAAGTCTGAACACTTTTTTAAATATACATTATACATTTTCATTTTTTTCTCCTTTGTCAAATACTTTATATTGTTGCCAAGATGATGAAACTATCTCATCAATAATTTCTCCTATCTCTTTCTGATTATACTTTTCAAAATGAATTTCTTTAATCAAATCAACAATCCTATTCCAATTTGATGTCTGTCGTCTATTTTCTTGCGTTAGCTGTAAATAAAGATCGTTATCCATTATTTATACTCCTTTGTTGGTTTTATGTTTGAAATTTCTTTATCATCTAATTCAATGTTAAATTCATCTTTAAATGTATCTTTTACTTTTTTGACATATTCCTTTTTGTTTTTTGCCTCTAAGTTATTACCACTAAAAACTAAATTTACTTCACATATATATTCTTTCATTTGTATTCCTTTCTTGGTTGTATTTGTTCATCACAACACGAAACATATAAATCTCTATATTCCGAAGTTGTCTTTTGCTTGTCGCAATTCTTACAATGATAAATATATACTATCTCATCATCTTTGTTATTAATCAATATATCGTTCCATTTCTCTTGGTTTAAATAGGTTTCTGGATTAGGGATATATTGTGGGTTTTGCCATTGATCTGATTGCTTGTGGCTTTCTAATGCTTTAAGAATATCGTCAATAGGGTATTTGTTTTTTAAAAATTTCTCCTGCACTTTTTTCTTTCCTACCTTTTTAGGATAACTCTCCCAGAATAATATAAATTCTTTATTTCTTTCTTTATTACTTTCTTTTAATAGGGTTAGGTTTGGGTTAGGTGTGGGTTGGCTCTGGGTTAGTCTTGGGTTGCTACTATGGTAAAGTTCATAATTATTAAGGTTTAGGTGGGTTATATGTGGGTTAGTTTTTATAGTAATCATCTTTGATTTTTCTAACTTTTTTAATAAAGTTCTCAATTTTTGCCTTGAAATACCATTTCGTTTACAAAAAATCCTTTGCGAAAATATAATTTCTCCACGATTAACTTGGATTACTTGATCATTGATTAGTGCTGATGATTGCTTTATACTGGCTCTCATCAGCATATCTAACCAACATTTCAAATATAATGGATTTTCCCATATCCAATTATCTTGTATTTTGCGATATAGTTTGACGAAACTATTATTCAAGACTACCCCAAAAGATCTATAAGTAAAAAGAATAATAATTTGTGTATATCAAGAACAATAACAACGAACAGGGCAATAGCTAACATCACTATTGTTACAAAATCTAATGAGCTTTCAATTTCGCTATTCATCTATCTACCCCCTATTGCTTTTTCCAAACTTGCTGTTGCTTTCTCATATACTCGCAAGTTAGATCGTATAGCATTTTTATTATCCTTTAACCATTTTTTAGCATTTTCATCTAAAACCCCAAGCTCTACTGCTTGTTTTTCTAACTTAACAAATGCCTCAATTTGCTTAATCGTAGGGGATTGTTTCTGGAAATCCTCTGCCTCAACATCAGAGTAAAAAGCATTTTTACCATATAATCCTAATAGTTTTAAGGTTGCTCTTGCTTTGCCTCTTTTCTCTGCCATTGCCCAAAAGTATTGATTACGACAATTTGTATCGTTTGCCTCTCCAAAGGTTGTTTCCTCTATTCTTTCATCATATCCATTGTGATCATTTGGCTCTATGTATGCTACAACCTTTAAAGCAATAGAGGGGGAAACATCAAGATTGTTTGACATTTCAAATTTAACATTTTCAATATCTATAATCTTTGAAACGCCATCAAAAGATATAATTCTATTTCCTGCAAGAAACCAAAAATCGTCCTCGTCAAGATTATATCGTTTCATTAAACTATCTATTGAATTACTCATTATAGCACCTCATCAAATAGTTCTGGCATAGAAGTTCCACATACATAACAAATTGCTAATTTGCAATGATGTGGTATTCTGCCTGTTCGTTTCCACCTGTTTATCGTATTCTCGTGAACCTCTAATCGTTGGCTTAACCACCTTTGCGATCTGCCCTCTGAAAATAACCAGAGTTTAACTGGATCATACTCGTTGTATTTATTAACCATTTTCTTTTTTCTCCTTTTTAATATTAAATCCAAAGTCCACACAACCCTCATCATTTATTCCATTAGAACAAATAACTTCTGGCGTTCCTAAATTAATATCATATTCATCTGTCCACTCTACTCCTATAACATAAAATCCTATTGGATTGTCGTCGTGAACATTTTTTAGTATTTCTTTAAATTCTTTTGCTTTCATTGATCCTCTCCCTCGTCATCTCCATTTGCATTTCCATAGGCGACTTCAATAGTCATACCCTTATTCTCTTTGTCATCTACTTCATCACAAGTCATACTATCCATAGCATAATCTTGTTGTTTTTCGTTAAAACCCTCTATTCTCATTTCAACATCTGTTTCTAACTCTTTCATCTTTTCATCAAATTCAGTTCTCATCTCATCAAAATTATATTTTCTATAACCTGTTTCCTCGCAATCCTCATATTTGATTTCAATTACCAGTTTATCCTCATTGTTTTCAAGTTGATCAATCAGTTCTTTTTGTGCATATAGTTCTGCCATTTTACTCATAATTTTGCCTCTAACTCTCTTTTAATTTTATCATATATTTCAGAACAAAAATCATCAATGGTATAAAAATTATCCCACTCGCTATCCATTAGTCTGTGATATTCGTCTTTATTTCCCATTGATTGTTCCATTGCTTTCTGCTCTCTCTTTTCCTCATACTCTCTAACCCAATCCATTGTATTATGCTCCCCCCTCATTTAATTCGTTTAGTCTGTTTTCTATGGTAAGTTTTAACCACTCGCCAAAGCCATAAGCATTACTATTATTTGATCCGATATTAAACTGCACTTCCTCATCTAACTTCCAAAAATCTACTGGCTTAATACCACTTTCATCATATAAAGTTGTATATTTCCAGTCATATAAAGTTATAGGAGTTCCTGTTTCAGTATGCTCAAACAAATATTCTCCTGATGTTTTATAGCTATCTGAAATATGTGGTTTACCAAACACCATTAATAGTTCTATTGGTTTCAACATCACTCCACTAAATCTATATGTTCCACCTCTTTTTACATTATGGTTTAATTTATACTCATTTACTTTCATTATTTTTTTCCTTTCTTTCTAAAATTCTATTTCTTTCTTTTTCTCTCTCCTCATTGTTTCTATTTTCCAACAACCAATCTAAAATAACTTCTGTCTTGTTTACCTTTAATTTTTTAGAAAGTTGCTTTGCATACCCTATTGCCAATTTAATTTCTTTTTCTTTAAGAACCATTTGCGAATAGGAATAATTAAAATGTTCTTGATAGCTTTCTCTCCACTCCTCTAATGCACTTGTCAATTTTATATCAAGTTTTAGCATATCTTTTTCTGAAAACTCGTAATGCCTTTTATTGTGTTTAGAATAGAAGTTTTTAAAAGAGTTGATCATAGCGACTGCTCTAATAATCCTTTTATTAGTGATATACAAAAAATATTCCCTCTTTGTCATATTCCTCAATTTGTAACTCATTTTTCCCCCAATCTATGTGGAGTATCAAACTCGTGTTTGTGATCTTGTGCCTCTAAACATTTATCGCAAACAAATGAACAATTTTCAATGTTATAGTTAGTGTTTCCATCAAAAGCACTATCTGTTTCTGGTAATTGCTCTTCACACTCAATACAATATACTTCTGTTATTTTTTTGTATATCATTTTTCTTCCTTTCTTTCTAAAATTGTATTTCTTTCTTTTAAATATTTATTGTGAGTAAGTAAGAAGTTGATATGCTCATCTTTTTCTTTTAAAATTTCATAAACCAGCTTAATCAAGTCGTCTAATTTGCTACTCATTTTCTCTCTCCTTATAGTAGTTGTTCTGGTAAAGTTATAATTCCTAATACATCAAATAATAAAAGAAACACAAGTATTAAGGCAATACCACAAAAGAACAATATAAAATATAAAAAGTTCTTTTCCACTTGTTCTAATTTTTGTTTTCTTTTCCAAGTATTATGCCAATCGTGATATAACTTTTGTAGTTCTGCCTCTGCTGGATTAAAAGTTATTCTATTTGGATTTCTTTTAACTTTTCTTTTAAGATAGTAAAAAGAATAATGATCTAATACATCTGCAATAAAATAATACATCTCTTTCTTTTTCTCTTTGGTAGGATTGACATAATTTTCGTAATATAATTCAGTATAAGGTTTCTCGTTTATTTTACTCATTTTAAATACCTAATTGATTATATTCATCTTTTGATAAAACTGCTATTCGTTGATCATAACTATATTTTGGTAAATAAGATGAATATTTTGCCCTGTATTTTCTTACTACTAATTCATCTTTATTTGCTCTAATAAGTTTATAAGTGTCAAACCTGTATTTAGCATTATCAAAACCACTCACTATTCCCCTGCCATCAAAAACTAAAATATCGTCTTTTTCTGCTTTTGGTAAATAATCGTTTACTGATTTATATGTTGTTTTAAATATAGTATTGCTCATTTGATCCTCACTTTGTTAGATGACATTTTTTAAATTTTTTACCACTTCCACAAGCACACAATTCATTTCTACCTTGTGTTTTTTTTGGTTTTGATAGTTCTGCTTGTTGTTTATAATATGCTTTATAACCACCTGCTTTTCTAATTTCTATACCTTTTCCAGTTGGTTTCAATAAGTCACTCATTTGACACTCTCTTTGAAATTTATACTGCTAACTGCTATAACTTGACTAACTAACATATAAGGTAAGGGTAATAATGAAAATGAGATATAGCAAGTTAGCAATATAAACATATAATTTATTTTATTAGTTGTTCTCATATTTAGTGTATTATAAACATATTATTTAAAATATCAAACAAAAAAGTTAGTAAATATAGTTTTCTCGTCTGAAAAAAGTTGAAAACTCTGGTAAAAAATATAATGAAAACTCTGGTAAAAAATATAATTCTTTCATAGATTGTATTTCTCATATTCCTTTCTTAAAGGTTATATCTAATTATAACCTCTTTGTTAGTTGAAAAAAAAGGCAACATTATGTTGCCTTTTTTATTGTAGGTATTATTTATAATCTTGATCTCTTTCAGAAAATAATTCCCAGAAATTTTCATTGTTAGGATTTTCTTGTCTAAATTTCTCTACCTTACAACAATATTTAATATCTTTATTAATAGAAACTTTATCTTTATAATCTCTTACTTTTTCTATTGTCCACTCTACAACATTACCAAAGTTATCATAAGACAAAGGAATTTCCACCCAATAAGGATATATTGTTTTTTTATATTTCATTTTATACCTCTTTGTTAGTTGAAAAAAAAGCCACTTTAATTAGTGGCTTTTTTTATTATTCTTCTATTATTGTAATAATTGCTTTTTTATTACCAATAATTTTTCTTGCTCTATTTATTGCTTTGCGATCAGTTGAACAACATAAATTACATATTTTGATATAATTATGCTCTTGTGGTAAATCCTCAAAATTATACCAACCATTATTATAGCTTGTTATTTTATATTCTTTTTCCATTTTACACCTCTTTTTTTAGTTGTTATTATATAATTCCATTTTCTTTAAATTCATCAATTAGATCAAATTGTAAAGCTATTTTTTCAAAATAGTTAGTTATAATAGCTATTTCACCATAACTAATATTTTGCTCAGCACCCACTTGTTTTTGATAATTAATAGCTTGTTGTCTTGCTTTATCTTTATTTTCTGGTAAGTTATTATAAAGATTATAATGTTTTAATGTATTATCTCTGGTTAGTTTCATTTTATACCTGCTTTTGTTAGTTGTTATTTATTTTATCTAATAATCTAATTTTTGAATATTCAATTTTATTGATCTTGTCATATATATTATTTTCAATATAATTAAATTTATATTTTATGTTTTTATTTTTTAATTCATTTATAAAATAGGTTGCGTCATTATCTTCTTCTAAATAATAATGTTTATTATCTTTATAGGAATAATTAGATATTTTTTTAATATCTATATTATGTTTTTTAAATATGTTTTTATTTACTTTAATCCAACCATGTGAATTATCAGAAATAAAATCCAATATTATTATATTATTCATTTTATACCTCTTTTTGTTAGTTGTTATAGCTAATTATTTTTTCTAAAATCTCTATAAACATAATTTCTATTTCTTTTTGTTTGTATTCATCTCTCAACCAAAAAAGAGTGTCTCTCTCTAATACTCGATTTTTTGATAGATAAAAATATGGTATATTATCTCTTAAATATAGAATAAAAGATTTAAAATCTTTTTCATTTAGTTCTCTTATTAGGTGTCTATTTATTTCTTGAAATACAATTTCGCCTTTTGGAATAATTCCTTTTTCAGATCTCATAACAAATTTTTTATAATATTTATATTTTTTTAAAGTTTTTTGAATTTCTTTTTTGATTTTCTTTTGATCTTTTATTTCATTTTCAGTTATTAATTTCCAATAGCTATCAATTAAAATCTCTATATTTCTTTTATTTACATTATATTTATTATCTAAGAAATAAAATATAATTTTATGGTTGATATTATCTATTGTATGCAGTTCAGGGCATTTAATATTATTATAGGTATTTTTACGCATATCTAATTTATTATTTACATATACTTTTTCAGTATCCATTTTTAGTTCCTTTTGTTAGTTGTTATTTATAATTCTGATCATTTAAATATTTCTTTATTGGTTTTTTTTATTCCATAGTGTTTAATACTTAATAAATAAACAATTAAAACCATTAATAAAAAAAAGTAATAAGTAAATAAAAGTATTTCTTTAATCATCTGATCAGCTTTAAATATTGGTTATTATTAGCAATACATAGAACAAAAAGAACATTAAAAAACAAGTTAAAAACCCTAATATATATTCTTTTATTTTTTCTTTTTTCTTGTGTGCTTTGCTTTGCTCATTGTCAAAATATCGATTGAAAGCTATCATTTTAAGATTGTTTTTCATATTCTAACCTCTTTATTGTTTTTTAAATTCGTCTAACATTTCAAAATTGTCAGTAAGAATTACATAATAATTCTTAAAACTATCATAATAATATGATTTAGTTTTTATACCTTGTTTTAATAGGTATTTAATAGCAATCTGAAAAGATCCTGCTTGTGAATAATCATACGCAATAATCTTTCTTTTTTTGTGCGTTGTATCTCTTAATACTATCCTTTCGCCTTTTGTATCAGTAGGAGGTAAGAAATCTACTATTATTGCTCTATAATGATTTAATTTAATTTCTTTTGTCTTTCTATTGTTTTCACTATCTCTTTTATTTGAATACAATAAAAAACTATTTTTATTTTTCATTTTTTTGCCTCTTTTTGTTAGTTAGTTAGTTTTTTTATTATTCTTAATGTTGAGGCAACCTTTTTTGCACTTATATGCCCTAATACATCATCAGTAATTTTTGTATTTGTTACAATTTCAAATCTATTCTTTTCTACAAATCTTACTACTGCTAATTCATACTTGTAAGTTTCACTGCCTCTTCCATAACCATAATCGATGACACTTGCACCAAATCCATTTTTAAATCCAAATAAGTGTTGCGTCCCTAAAAAATTGCCTACTTTCTTTTTATTCGTTTCTATTAGGTATTTATTCAAATTACCTTTAAATCTCTCTATTTCTCTCATTTTAAGCCCTACTTTTTTTAATGGTTGCAATACTGCCAACAAAACCAATTACCATTGTTATCAGTAAATATGGCAAAATTGCAATTAGTTGATTTGATACTATTTCTTGTTGTATTGGATCGTTAGTAAAGAAACTAATATTTCCACTAAAATCTGAAACTGACAACAATTTAATTAGGTAATATTCAAAGATCGCAACACCACCCAAAGCAATTATCATATATGTTCTAAATGTATTTCTCATTTTCACACCTCTTTTAGTTAGTTGTTTATTTCTCATATTAACACAAGTTAATACATCTTTATTTAAAAAGCAAACATTTTGTTAGGTTATCTATTCATTTTATTTAGTTGTATTGATTAGATCACATTGTAAACCCTACGCTTTAACTTTTTAAATGGTTAGATCTAACCTTTTAAAATCCTTTTTAAATCCTTTTAGTTGCTGGTTGGTTGCTGGTTGCTTGTTTAGATCCTTTGAAAACCTTTTTTTTTGCTTGTTGCTTGGTTAATACCCCCTTATGAGAGGATGAGCAAGGCAAGAGTGAGTGTATCACCATTACGCACAAAGTAGTGAAAAACGACTAACCAAGTATAAAAATATAATAATTTAATACGCTATATATAATAATCAATAATTAAAAATATTCCTCTAACCTATTGATATTGTTACAGTTACAAGGATTTATAGGTAAGAAATTTTTGACGGTTTTTTACTGGACAACCAATCCAAACTTTATAGTGGTATTTTTTTGGTTTTTTTGATTAAATTGTGTGTATGCCAAGATATGATTACAAATGTGAAAAGACTGGAAAGGTATTTGAACACTTCCAGTATTTTGATGAACCTAATAGGGAATTTTGTAATTGTAAAGGCAAGAAACATAAAGCGAAAAAGCTAATTTCAACACCCCAAATTAGGGTAATGCGTAAAAATACGATGACAGATCGTAAACTTTACAAGGAATTAGATATAGATTAGGAGATATAATGGCTAAACTAAAAAAATGGAACAATTTGTTAAAAAACTCTCATTTACAGACGAGAAATCAAGCAATAATTGAGTTAAAAGAGGGTAAAGAAGTAGATCTTTTAAAAGAGGAAATACAAGAATTGGAAAATAATGGCGTAGAGCTTGAGGCAAAGAAAGCAGTCAAGAAAGCCAAAAAAGTTAAAAAATAATGTTTGAATATTGTGCATTAAAGGATAAGAAATGTTGTCCTTATGCTACAACATATAAAGGACATACGCATTGTGGGTTGCAAACAGGCAATCAACAGCAGAACAAAATAATGTATATGCGTAAATGCCCATTAGATACAAAACAGTATGCCAAAAGAAAACGATAGTATATTTCACAAGCCAAATGGAGCTGGAAAGGGCGACAAACCACGCAAGGGTAGTGATTTGAAAAAATATAGAGAGAATTGGAAAAAAATATTTAAAAAAAAGGAGAAGAAGTAATGTTACAATTTTTATTAGGATTAGCAGTAGGATTTGGATTGCATTATGCAATACTATGCACAAAATCAGGACAAGACGTTTGTAAGAAGTGTTGGGACTGGTGCAATGTAAAGAAAAATGCCAAGAAAAAGTAATTTTTTTGGTAGTCAACGAGTTAGGCGAAATGGTGCTAAAAAAACTCGACAAGGTAATAGCAAAAATACCAAACGAGGCACAAAGGTTTCAAAAAAATATTATAAAAAGAAATATAGAGGACAAGGAAAAAAACGATGAGTAAAGTAGCGTTAAAGAAAGTCAATCAACAAGCTGCTATTGACTTAATGATCCATAATCCTGACTTAAATAAGACAGAATTAGCCGAACAGCTTGATTTAACCCCACAAACGATACATAATTGGTTTTCTGATGACAAATTTGTGGATATGTATTATAAAAGCTATATGACAGTATTTAATAGCAAATTGCCAATGGTATTAAGCAGTATGATACGAGAAGCAGTAGAAGGCAATGTAATGGCAGGGCGATTGGTGCTTGAGCATAGTGGTAAACTGATTAAAAACATCAATGTAACCGTAGATAGTCCATTTGAAAAGTTTTTAAAGGCAAAAGATGCAGATTGGGAAATAATTGATGCTGAAAGCGAAGAAGTCAAAGAAGTGATAGATACCCTTCCAGAAAGAAATCCTAAAAACGACAAACCTAAAAAAAGAGAACAAGAGGAAAAGAAAGCAGTAGAGAAAATAAAGAAAGGAACAAAGTCTTATAGGAAAAAGCGTAAAGAGGATAAAGCAAATAGATACGCATTATTACAACGAGCTAAAAAAGTAGGGTTAGAACCATTACCAGCAAAGCGTCCTACCAATGCCGAACGAAGAAAGTGGTTAGAAAAGTTGTATGAATTAGAAAATGTTAAGAAATCCCAAACTCGTCAGGACTAATATTATACTTGTCAAATATTTCAGACATTTTCATTGAAACAGAAATAAAATCTTCTTGAGATTGTTGTGGTAGTAAGGAACTTTGTTTACAGAGAAAACCCAATAGCTCATTGTTTATACCAGATATACTATTGTTGCTTTCAGAGATTTCTTTGATTTCTAATACGAGCTTTAATATTTCTTTTAATAATTTATCCATTACAGTTCAAATGTTTTCTCTGCTATTTTACGCATTTTAGTTTTTAATTGCGATTCTAATTTTTTCTCTAACACCTCTTTTCCTTCTTGCCACGCACTTCCAAGCATATTATCATCAAATAATATTGGTAATTCATCAGATGTAAAAAACCATTTTCTGACACCTTTTTGCTTGTTGTTTTCATTGTCGTATAAATGATACGCACCATAGAAAACATTGTTTTTATTTGTTGCTTTATTTTTATCTGGTGCAACAATTACCCTATAATTTTTTTCATCTGTAAATATTTTAAGTGGAATACTATTTTTAAGTTTTCCCCTTAAAACCATATTATTTTGTTTTCCCTCATACCCATTTCTTTTAAGCCATCTTTTATAGCTTTTTGTGTATTCTGGATAAGGTTGTCCTGTTATATCCAACCCTTTAGAAAAAGAATCTTTAACTTTTTTTAGAGCTGCTCTACCTAAAGGTTTTAATAGGTTGTCGTATGCAAGTTTTGGAAACTTCTTTCCTTTTAGTTTACTGAAAGTAACATTACTCTTTACTGTTATCTTCATCTTCTTCTACCTCTTGTAATGGATTAATAGGTTGTTGAACTTGCCTTGAACCGTTCTTTTCTTTGTTTTCTTCAATAATTTTTTCAGCTTCTTCTACGCTAATATCTTTATTTTCTTCAGCGAGTAATTGAGCTTCGGTAACAAGGTTATGTTTTAATTTATATTCGTTCAACATAATCTTATCTTGGGTAGTCATCGGATATTCAACTTCAGAGAAATCTACTTTAAATCGTTTTGGATCAGGTAATCCTAAATCGTTGAATTGAGATATAGCATATTCAACTTTATAGAAATCGTGTTCGTATTGACGATATATTTCTTTATCATCAATAAAATCTTCGTGGCGTTCTAAATCTTTAATCATTAGGGAGATACCACTTGGGACTTCTCCACCTGATTGTGCGAAAGTAACGAATAAATGATTGTTCAACGCCACCAATTCTATTTGCCATTTAATATTTTCAATAACGGATTCTACACTACCTTGTGGAGATACAATATTATAACTGCTTCCTTCTGGCAATGATAAAATCTCATCTGAACCTACTCTGACTTGGTTATTGTCAGTAATTAAACCAGAAATAACTGGTTGTCCGAACATTTGGAAACGCAATCCTAATTGCATCTCTGTCATTGTGATATTAACGTGTTCGTTTGCACTAACTAAATCAGAAGCACCTTCAACGAAAAAAGAATCCAACTGTTCTTCTCTGTGGGTAAATACAAAAGGGAGAATACCAAGATTGTGATTTACTTCTTCGAGAATATTACCATTTTCGTCAAATTTGACACAAATTTGTGAATCCCAATACGCATATTGTAATTCTTGCGTATCAGATGTGTCAGCGTGTCCGTGCATCATAGGATATACGATCGCTTCTGGTTTATAAACGTTATCGCCAAAGTAGGGTTCAAAATAGTAAATAGGACGATAATCAAATTCTTGTTTTTCTTCATTAAACATAACGTATGTTGCACACGTTCCAAGTAAGCGTGTCATACGTTCCATTTGTTTCATACGAGCATTTTTAACCTCTGTTAATTCCTCGTATTTCTTGCTAACATTTCTTTTTGCACCAATCGTATAAATTTTGGACATACGATTAATGAATTTTTTAACAATGTTTGTATTATAATGTGGAATTTCTTGAAACGCATCGGATTTAAAATATGGTTCAATATACTGCTCGGTTAATGAGCCAGAGTAATAATCTAAAGACTTTCTTACTTCTTCCCTTCTTGCTTTGGATTGTTCTTTTTTAAAATTCGACAGGGAATTTTTTATAATTTCTTCTGGTGTTAATATCATTTAATCGTTCCTATTATCTTGGTATTCTCCCAACGAAATTACTTCTAATTGGAAATCTATTCAAGATAAAATATCTAAAAGCATCGCAACCGTGTTCATATCGTCCATCTTTTATTGGATTGTTTGATATTCCTTTGCCTTCTTTTGCTTCTGGAAACCTATATCCTTCAAAATCTTCTGCAATACCTACGCATTTCTTATCTACCTTGATTCTACGCAATCCCTCTGCATTTTCAAAGAACCCTCTACAATAACTTACCCCAGATTGTATATCACGAGATAATTTATCCATACGATATTGCACATATATTCCGTGTCTTCTAAATATGTGAATATCTCCCATACCACTTTGTCCTTGAACAAAGCTACCAGCAGGATCACCATAATATGCAACCACAGGATAATCTTTTGCTTTAATCATTTGTGCTAATTTTTCCGTAGGAATATTTTGTTCGTGAATAATCTCATCTATAATATTAATATGCCAATTACCATTATGTTGAAATGTTTGAAACCACAATACAGATGGCATACGATAACCAAAGTCCATTGAACAGTAGGTAGGTAAATTAACATCGTATGGAATACGCCCAATATCTAATTCTCTATCAAAGGGATATACTCGTCCTTCCATACTGGTAAATTGTGCAGCAAATTCTTGATCAAATAATTCTTTTGACATATTACGTTTTCGTTCTTGTAGGAAAGAATCTTCATACCCCTCTGGAAAAGCATATTGGTTTTCCCAGCTTGGCGATTGCATACTACACCAATTTTTATCTGATTGTCCCAATAAGAACAAATCATAAATCCAATTATACCCTTCAGGCGTAGTAATAAAGATAGCTTTTCCTTTTCTATCTACAAGCGTTGGAGATAAATACATATCCCAAATCTTTCTTGGCATTTTTGCTGCTTCATCAATAATAAGTAAATCTACGCCTTCCCCTACTAATGAATCTGGGTTTTCACAAGACATACCTTCTACGGTAGTCCCCCACTTAAACTTAATATACTGTTCTTTTTCAGATGCTCTATCAATATCGTTTGCTTTACCAGCAACCATATCTTTCCAAATTTCTCGGAACATTAATCGTGATTTTTTGTAAGATAGTCCAACAAGCCATATTTTTCGATTAGGTTGTGCAGCATAGAACTCTGCTTCACGAAACGCTGCTGTAGTTTTTCCATATCTTCTACCACAAATATTTACAAAATAAGTAGCATCAGGTTTTTCTGGAAAGTGTAGTTTTCGTTGTCCTTCGTGTGGTTTATACCCCATAAAGTCAAACCACTTTTGTTTAAATTCAAATTCTTCTATTTTTTTAGACATTTTAATTTGTGTTTAATTTAGTTATGAATTAACTTTATGGGAATATATAATCCACAAAAGGAGTTAAAATGTCTGAAGATACACAGAAACCAGCCGTAGAGGAAGCTGTAAAAGAACCTCAAGTCAGTCAAGACGCTAAAAAAGAAAATGAAGCTGTTCCTTATTATCGCTTTCAAGAGATTGTAAAAGAACGTAATGAACTTAAAGGAAAATTAAGTTCTTTTGAAGTCGAACAGGAAGAACAGCGTAAAAAAGTTTTAGAGGAGCAGGGCGAATATAAAACCCTTCTTTCCGAAGAACAGAATAAAAATAAAGATTTACAAAATGATTATGATCAGATAAGTGAATCTTTTAATAATTATGTTCAAGAAGAAAGAAAAACTCTTTTAGATCGTATTCCTGAAAATAAGCGAGAGAAGTTTGAAAAGGTTGATGACTTATCGCTTTTGAGAAATATTGCTGATGAATTTGATAAAAAATCTGGAGCAAACGTTGGGCAAGTTGAAAATCAGGTAAGCGTTTCCAAGTTTAAAGGAAACCCTTTTAATGAATTAGATACTAACTCTGATCGTAGAAGTTCTCATAAGGATTTATTAAGCCATTACCTTAAAAAACGAAAATAATTTAACAATTTAATACCTTAAGGGGGTAAAAAATGGCTGATGGAAATGTAACAGTAACTACGGCTGCCAATTTTATACCTGAACTTTGGAGAGATGCGATTCTTGACTATGCTGAAAGAAAATTTCAGATTAAAAATCAAGTATCTGACTTCTCATCAATGTTAGCAGGTGGTGGCGATATACTACACATACCTAAAGTAACAGAAGAAACTGCTGCAGCTAAATCTGCAGGTAGTGCAGTTACTTACACAAATAACACCGATGGAAAGATTGACTTAACAGTTGATCAACATCACTACGAAGCAAAACGAATTGAAGATATTGTCAAAGTGCAAGAATCTGCTGATTTGTTTAATGCTTACGCACGATCAATGGGTTATGCTCTTGCAAAGAAAGTTGAAAACTATCTTGCAGTAGATGTAATCCAAGCAGCAACAGGTAACGATGTTACTTTGAGTGCTGATAATACTATGACAACAGCATTATTGCGTTCTGGTTTACAGAAAATGCTTGATGCTGGACACGATTATACAGACGGAGATACTTGGTTTTACGGTTCTCCTGCTGCCTATATGAGTATGCTATCTCTTGGCGACTTCGCAGAAGCTCAAAAGAGAGGCGACGGTGCTAATCCACTTGTCAAAGGACAAGTTGTAATGGCATACGGTATGCCTGTATTTGCGTCCACAGATTGGGACGATGATGGTGGAACTGGCGACGAAAGTGCTTCTATCTTTAAGAGAGAAAGCATCTATTTCGCACAACAAATTGCACCAAGAGTTCAAAGTTCTTATGACATTGATCACTTGGCAACATCTGTTGTAGCCGACGTGCTATTTGGAGCTGCGTTATCACACGCTGCGTCAAGCACATCATTAGGAATTGTCAATTTTAACAATCCGTAATGACGATTAAATTGGGGGGTTGAAATATACCCCCCAGTAATCAGGAAATACTATGGCTAATTATACATCATCACACACAGGAGCTGTTATCGATGCAGCAGTTACTAAAATTGCTGCGACTACTTCATCTGCTGCCGAATTAAATCTATTAGATGGCGTTACTGCTACAACTGCAGAAATAAACATCATAGATGGTAGCACTTCTGCTACGTCAACAACATTGGCAGATGCAGATAGAGTTGTTGTTAATGATAACGGAACAATGGTTCAAGTTGCATTGACAGACTTTGAAACCTATTTTGAATCTGCTTTAGATACTTTATCCAATGTAACAACAGTAGGAGCATTGAATAGTGGTTCTATTACTTCTGGATTTGGAAGTATAGATAATGGATCGTCTGCAATTAGCACAACTGGAACAATAACTTATGGCAGTCTTTCTGATGGAAGTATAACAATAACTGCATTTGTAGATGAGGACAATATGAGTTCTGATTCTGCAACATTAGTTCCTACACAACAATCTGTGAAAGCGTATGTAGATTCGCAAGTAACAGCACAAGATTTGGACGCCACAACAGATAGTGGCACGATTGCTATTGATTTAGATAGCGAAACATTAACAATAGCTGGTGGAGAAGGAATAGATACATCAGGGAGTTCTAACACAATTACGATTGCAGCAGAAGATGCAACCTCATCTAATAAAGGTGTTGCGAGTTTTGATTCAACAGATTTTAGTGTCAGTAGTGGAGCAGTAACCCTACAAGCAGAACGCATACAAGATATTACTGGAGCAATGTTCTCAAGCAATACCGAAACTGGAATTACTGCTACTTACCAAGACGGCGACGGAACAATAGATTTAGTTGTTGGCACTTTAAATCAAGATACTACTGGAAATGCAGCTACTGCAACAGCATTAGAAACAGCAAGAACAATACACGGAGTTTCTTTTGACGGAAGTGCAAATATAGACTTAACTGAAGTAGTGCAAGATACAGTTGGTGCGATGTTTAGCAGTAATACTGAAACAAATATAACGGCAACTTACCAAGATAGTGATGGAACAATAGATCTTGTCGCTACTGGAGATGTAACTCTTGTTACTTCTTCTCACGATTATCTCTCATTAAGTGGACAAGCTATTACACTTGGACAAATTGATATTAGCGATGATACGAATTTATCAGCAGGAACAAATATTTCTTTAAGTGGAGATACACTTAACGTAGATGACGCATTTTTAATTAATAGTGGAAATGACACTACCTCTGGAACAATTACAGCAGCAGGATTTACTACTACTGGAACATT
>VTLG01000748.1_pt1 | contig 33561 bp, 51 predicted proteins | sample 4694571 | NCBI WGS metagenome assembly VTLG01 (sample SAMN12604809, study PRJNA352737) | marine metagenome | biome: ENVO:00000447; feature: ENVO:00000209|ENVO:00000569|ENVO:01000036; material: ENVO:00002151; isolation source: viral sequences binned using virsorter ...
TATTCACATTACCCATCCCCATAAATCGTGGCTGACCTTGATTGTTATTTTGTTGATTGTTATTTAAACCCAAAGCTGCACTTACATTATTAAGCATATTTTCATATTCATTTATTTGAGTAGCTGGGTTTGTTAGATTAAATAGAGTGTTATTATAACCTCCACCTGCCATATTTCCACCTGATTCAGTTGCATAAGTAGTTGTAGCATCAGGAAGATCTATAGAACCTGCCCCTAGAAAAGCAGGTATGTTAACCTCTGGATCTGGAATATTATATTTTATAGGTGGATTCTGCAAGGTTTCAAATTCAGTATTATCCACTACTTCAGTATTAGTGGTATTTGTATTGTTTAGATTTGTATTATAAGTAGACTGATAAGGGTTAATAGTAGATAGAGTTGGAGCATTTATAGTAGTATCAACTCCTTCTGGCTGATAAAAATTTGTAGAACCAAAAGTATTAAGCCCCCAATTGCCCATTAATTCATCTAAGGTTTGCATTTGAGGATATTGCCCTAAAGTTTTTTCAATATCTAATTCTAAAGGAGCCTCTGTTGGAACTAATGCTTTAGATAATGCACCTCCTAAAGCTCCTACTGCTGGACCAGCAGCAGCACCTATAACGCCCATTATAGCATCAGCTCTAGCCATTTTAGCTTGCTGCCTTGCTTGTTGATTTGCTTGCTGTTGTTGTCTATATAATGAGTTTAATTGATTTTTAACACTTCCTGCTTGTGAAGTAAATTGTCCAGCTTGAGATGAAAATTGACCTGCTAATTGAGCCATATCTGTTTGAGAAGCAATAGTAGCTTTATTAACTTGCTCTCCAATAGAAGCAGCACTTGTATTCAAGGCAGCTGCTGTAGCTAAACCTGCTCCACCTGTTTTAGCTGCTAATCTCGATGCTTGTAAACTTTGCCCAGCTTGCAGATCATGCATATTCTGCATTAACTGTTGTTGGTTTAATTGATTTCTTATACTATTAGGATCCCAAAGTTGATCTGCTCTAGTTTGAGCTACTTGACTTTGTTGTAATAAACTTTGAGCAGTAGCATTACCGCCAAATTTATCTATAGGACTTCTATCTATGACTGCTGAAAATAAACCCATTAATTAACTTCCCTTTTATCTAATATTTTAAATCCACTAACATTCATATTGTTTAATATAACAATAATTTCATTAATTTTAGAAGCTAAAGATGATACAGCTGATTCAAATTCAGCTGTAGTAGGTACATTAGTACTAACATCTGCATTATTGGCTAGTCCAGTAGTATCTGAAATAGTATCCGAAGCTGAAACCCCATTATTATTTGTTAATGAGGTAATGCTTGGATTAGAATCAAATAATTGACTACCATACCAACCATCTTTAACTCTTACTTCCAAAGATACAGTATCATTTGAATTTTGTGATACTCTCATATCTCCTTTTTTTCCAGATCCTAAAGACTCTGTATCTGCATTTGATAGACTTTTCATAGAATTTTTAATTTGATTTAATTCATCAAATATCCTATTAAAGCTCTTTTGAATAGCTGGGTCTGAAGATCTTGGAGTTGCTAATTTACTTTTCATTATTTCGCCTTATGTATAAATTCAACTGCAAAAGCTTTTATTACCCCAGTCTGATTCTTGAAATGCAGCTCGATATTTTTACCTTTGCATTTACTAGGTAATTTAATTCTAGGTGCTATATTATACAATTTAATATTCGTTATAGCTCCATTATGACTTACCGCTGTAGTTCCTAATTGCTCTCTTACAACAACAAATGATGTGCTAGTAGCAAGAGCAGATACCTTTACTATCTCATCTTCAATCATTAAGTAACTACCAACTACAGGATTCCTTCCACCAGATATACTAGTAGATATAGAAAATGTAGTAGCACTATCATTTACATTACCATCAAATTTACACCCAGAATATTCTTTAATATAATGAGTATCCTGTACTGTAAGTGTTTGTATAACACCATCTACATATACACATAAATCGTCATTTTCATAATTAGCAGGATTAGTTATAGTAGCTAAACAAGGAGATCCTTGTAATGCTATTCTATGGAACCTCTTACTATTCAATTGATTTGTCATGTTTAGTTTTTTTGTTCTAAATTCCCATGACCTATATTTATCGTAATCTGTAGCCCCTTGATATTTCCATATAAAGTTTTTATCACTAACTAGTATATCATTATCTCTTCCTTGCACCATAGCTTGGGCTTTAGGAGTTTCCCAATAATCCCATCTATTTCTTATTAAGTTATAAGCCCATACTCTTGATACTGTTTTATCACAAGTACTTGCACAAGTTCCCCTAAGAGTAATCATAAATGAATGAGTTCCTCCATTAAAAAACACTAATGGTTTAATAGGAGGTGTGCTATTTTCTGATTCAATAACTGAATCTTGATAGCCTATTGAATATCCTTCATATGTAGTAACTTCTAATATATTTGTAGCAATTGGCTTAGGCATAGAACTATCATGCAAATAAACATTATTTCTATCTGCAAAACACATACCAAATTCAGTGACTGAAATAGATTTAGGACCTAAACATCCAACTCCTTCAAACTTATCTAATATAGCTAAAGTTTGTGGATCTAACACATATGTATTCCTTCTATCAAATACATATACTCTGCCTGCGAATGAAGCCATTGCTACAGGTATTGTGTCTAAGATCACATAATCATTTGTCCAATCAAACTGTGAAAAGTTTCCTGGCTTAGATCTAAATATATATCTCTTTGTATCACCTCTATATTTTATTTCTTCTTCTATTTTAGGTTGATAGCAATTACCTACAAATAGCATATCGTCTGCAACACAAGATACTTGATAATGTATAGAAGTATCTCTTATTGTTTCAGATATTCCTGTATTAGCCTCATATGTACCAAACTTTTTACTATCTTCAAATTTATGAGCCCATATATCTCCTTGCTTTACCCAAAATTCTGGTTTTAGTGACACTTCCCTAACCATTCTATATAATTCACTTGTAGAGTTTTTTCTATATATAATAATATGAGTTACTCTTTTACTCAATCTTCTAATAGTATCAGATGATACCTTTAAGGTTAAATTTAAAGATTCCCTATCTGATGTTCCCATGTCTTTATCAAAAAAGTATTTACCTAGTGGGCTTTCTTGATAGCCATCATATAATAATGATATTTTGTATCTTATGCTAGTATTTGCATTAAAGTTTACTATGCTACCAGATGTACCAGGATCTTCTATTTTTAATAAATTGTCAACTGTGGATCTTAATGTAAAGGCTCCAAGCATATCAGAAGGTGCATCTGCTCCTGCTGTAATATCCATATTAGCATATCCTAAGAAATTCTTAGAAGACTCATCATCTGCAGTATTTGTTCCGTTTAACCACATAACCATATCTGAATCAGAAGCAGTATCTGTATTTGACCATTCTATCCAATGTGCTAATAATCTAGGATTAGATGTAAAATCTTCATATGCAAATGTGTAAACATCATTAGCTGCTGCATCATATCTTGTTTCATTTATATAAGTATCATAAGTCTCAAGCTCATTATCTAGATATGATTCTGGCTCAAAAGCTGCAATAACAGATGAATAGTCGTTTCCATTGTTTCTTGCGCTAGAAACTAGGAATTTGGAGTCTAAAGCACCACTTCCTGCAAATCCTGTAGAATATAAATTGGACATAGCTCTAATCAATGCTATTGATCCAGGTGATTCAGTTCCAGATACAGTTCCAAGATTTAATTTTCTTTGCTCTACAACTTCTTTTTTAAGAGTATCATACGCTGGAGCATATCTTGACACACTATAATCAAGCTTATTATAAGTAATTCCAGATACTACTCCCCCAATAACTATTTTTAAATGTGATTCCATATTTCCAAAGCCACTATTTTCACTAGATAGTGGATAATTATGAACATGCCATTGCATCTGTCTACTTAATGTTTTATGATGAAATGCAGGTTGAGCTGTACTATTGTGATTACTAGTGCACCAATAACTATCAGTCCCTTTCATTGATTTAACTGCACCTTCTTGTGTTAAAGTAGGGCCATCTTTAGTAGAATAAAAATAAGGACTATTTGACATTTTGCTATTATAACGAGTTGTTCCATGAGAACCAATTTCTTCCGTTTGCTTGCACTCAACAGTTTCTCTCATAGAATAAGTATCACGTATGGGAGCTGTATCTGAAGTAAAATCAGGATTCTCCATAATAGATAGCCATTTTCTATCTAGATAAAGATAGTCGCCTATTTGCCCCATAGGAATATTAGAATCATTACAATATGGTAAAATTGCATTACACATTTTAGTTCCATCGTAAGTAAGTCCTTGACTTTTAAAATAATTTCTATCATCATCAATTAAAGATGTGTCTGTAACATTATTTCTAGATTTATATCTCCCCCCAGCAAAATAAGCATCACTACCAAGGTAATGTGGTCCAGCATAGTCACTTGGATTTATAGCAGTTGATCCATCTCCATTAGTATAATATTGACCAAATCTTTTTGCATCATTATATTTTGCTCCAGTATCAGTTAATGTATACATAGTATAATGATCATATTCTTCCCATTTTCCACTATTTATTTGCGCTTTCCATTTATTACTATTATCATTTGCTCTGGCGTTAAATGCTGTACCTCTTGTCTTAAAATTACCCTTTACTTTTGCAATAAAAGCTATTTTATGTTTTCCACCTGAAGTTCTCCAAGGACATAATGTATGATGAATAGGATAAGTCTCTCTATATCCACCAGAATTTAATGCGTCTGATGATCCATCCCACCCAGCATTATACCCTAGTTGAAAATGGACTGCATTTGGACTTAGCTTCCAAGTTGCGACAGATCCATCATTTCTTAAAGCTGCTAATCCATTTAAACCTGTCCCAAGTCTTAAACCATCTTCTCCTATATCTGCTATAGACCCATCATTTTGATCAAGCCAGCTATCTGATCCTTGATTGTAAAATATATTTAATTCTTTATTTAAATTTATTTCATTTGTTCCTGAAGTATAATCATCCCACCAACTAGGTTCATCGTCTGAAGGGTTATTATTTCCATCTACAAAATTTAATGCCATAGATCCAAGTTCACTATATGGAGGAGTTCTATCAAAACATTCTACTGCTCCAGCAGTTGACATTGTTGTTGGATAAAAATTATATAAATAAGGTTCCCATCTAGTATACGCGGTAGATTCATTTTGCTTTTGATTCATTATCCAAACCTTACAAGAATAGTAACTTCCAGTTCCTGTTCCTGAAAATGCTCCACCAGATCCTTTGCCTGTAGCTGAAAAAAAGTTTTCATCGTATAACTTAGTAACTAAAGCATTTCCATAATAATTAGCATCTACACCTTGATATACTGTTATTACATTCCCTATATCAAGGCCATGACTATTAGACTGCCACTTAACACAATTGGTTGGTGCAAAATCAGTTGTTGTTTGATGCTTATGGGCTGTTATTTCAGTTCCATCACTACCATCATCACTATCATTATGTATGTGATAATTTATAGTACCATCAGCTGCTAAGTTAGAATCTGTAGTTCCACAGTTATTCCAAGTCTCACAAATACTAACTATTTTTGAAGCCACTGGAGACCTGCTCCATGTATATCCACTTAATGGATCTGTAATTGATATATTAATAGTAGATGTATCTACGCCTTGTTTACTGGTATCATGATAATCATTTCTCCACATCGATTGATTTGCTTTAGATGCATGGTGTACTGAACCAAACCACTGAGTAAACTCGCCACTATCTTCATCTGTTTGGCATCTTCCAATTTCATTGTAATTTAATTCTACTTGTATATCTTTTTGAAATCCTTGCATAGATTCAGTTCTATGTTGTTTATCTAAATCTGTAATTAATACCCTAAATAATCCACCATTCATATCAGATAGCCATATACATCCATGTAAATATCTAGAATACTGTAAAGACAAATGAGATGCATCATGAACTCCATCTCCATATGTAAGCCATTCAGAATTTCCTGTAGTAATTCCTCCAATAATAGGGCTTCTGCATACTGCTATATCTCCAATTCCACTATCCTTTACTATATCTGTAAGATCATAAGAAGTATATCTAGTACTAGTAGAGCTGTCACCAGATCCAGTAAATGCTGAAGCATCTGCTGTTGTTGTTGTACTTATTCTAAATAAAAATGGACTACCTTTTGTCATAGCATATATAAACGCTGGTTGTTCACTTGCTGTACTTCCAATATACTCAACTTTTGCATCTGATGCACTCGCATCTGTTCCTGGATCAATAACCATAAACACATCTCCAGCTGCAAGGCTTGAAGTAACATCATAATATTTTTTTTTCGCTGCTATTAATTGATTGCCATCTGTATCATTACCATTTTGAATTTCAAAACACCACCCAATTTTAGGAGCAGAATTATTTGCTTTTCCATAAGTATTAATAGTTCCATCTCCGTGCGCATAAATAACACCACTATGAAAAGAGGCATTTAGTGTTTGCCCTGTATTCATAGTTATTTCAGCATGATGACTTTGCATTTCATCAAATGGTAATTTATTATCAGCCATAGGAAATGATATAAATTTATCAAAATTTAAAGGAGCTAATTCGTCACCTAAAGGAGATAGTCTGTCATTTTCTGCAAAGTAACCCTTATTAACCCTATCTAATTGTTCATTGTCAATATATCCTGCCCATTGGACATTATCTTCTGTAGTATTTCCAAGTCCAATATGAATAGATTTATCTCTAACTGACATAGCTGAAGCTTCGCTGTGTCCAAAGTCTGTTTTTAAAACTTCTTTGCTTTCATTATTACCCGAACTATTATATATATCTTTCCATAAAAATATTGTACTACTGTCAAAATCCACACCTATAAGATCATGAACATCTTCTTCTTTACTTAATATTACCATGTCATCAATAGGAAAATACCCACCAGTTCCTGTTGTATGAGCTGCTTCTCTAATTGAGGTAGATGGTATTAAATATCCAGGTAGATCTATTAAATCTGTTTCCCCATATAAAGTTCCTGTTGAAGCACCTGCTGGTGATGTGTATTCTGTAGTTTCTACTGTAAATACACCACTAGTTCCATCTGTAGCCTTTACATATTTTCCTACAACTTTAGAAGATCCATCTGAATATGTTCCACTTGTAGCGTTTAAAGCTGCTACTATTTTATCAGCCATTGTCTCAACTGTGTCACTACCTTCTGCTAACTCTATTTCAACACCCAATCTATCGCTTAATTCATTCTCAGAAAAGCCTTTAGGATCTCCATAAACACCGCCTGTAAAGCTAGTTGCTGTAATAACGCTTCCAGAATCTGTATTTTCAGTTATAGTGGTATTACCACCTGCTCCTGGTATGTTTTGTGTTAAATTTAATTTTGAAGAATTAAGCGAATCTATAGTAGCTGACATACCTTCACCAAAAGTATCATTAATAGCATCTGCTAAATTAGATAATGTTACAGCTTGATCACTTCCATCTCTTTGAAAATAATATGTTTGATCACCATATCCAGAAGTTTTACAAGTAAATGTTACTTCTCCAGCTGTATGGTTTGGTACTCCAATTATTGTAATAGCATCATTATTTGCCATATTCCCACTAACAGTAATAGAACCTGTTGCTTGAGCTAATGTTCCTAATGTATCTCCATAATGAAACCATACATAAAAGTTTTGTGATGGAGTATCTATCATAAAATATGAATTCCTATAATCCCAATTACTTCCAGTATGATTTGTATGTGGAGTTTTTAATACTGTAATAGTTTCTTTATGAGTAGCCGCATTAGTAAAACCAGATGTAGATTCTAATATAAGATCGGATCTAATTCCTCTTAATGCCCCATCTGTCATATTTGGATCTATATTAACAGAATACGAAGAAGCGTTATCTGGAATGTCAGAAGAATCTACAGTCCCAATAACGCCATTTGTAAATGTACTTAATTCGTATTTTTGTTTCATCTTTTCTTTCTATCCATAAATAGCTTTACCCCATACTGTTGTTTTGCCATTTATTATTTCAATTACTTCTACTTTAAAATCTCCATTTGAAAACCAATCAACTATAGCAAAAGCGTGATTCCAATTATGTAATCTACCTTGTAGCCATCTATTTTTTTCAGGAGACATATCTTTTAAACATCCCATTGACCATGCTGAGATAGTTCCTCCTAGTCTAGTCTTGGTATGACGCTGAACATCATGAGTGTGTCCATAAATGATGTTTTCACCATATTCTATTAAATGCTTCTTAGCATGTAAATTAGTGGCATATGCTCCATGAATAAAAGATAATTTGCCTATTTTTAGAGGTTGATTGTAGTTATAATATTTATAACCTCTCTCCTTCCATTTACAAGCCTTTTTAAATGTATAATCTTTCATATATGGATGTTCTTCAACAAATCCATAAGTAAGCCATTCATCGTGATTACCAGCTAGGATATAACGTTTTTTACATTTAACTTGATCAAGAACTTTGTCAAATAGATCTATTCCTTCATTGACTTGTTTTATTTCTTCATCGATAAATGGGAGCTGATACTCTAGTGGTGGCTTCTTCTTTCTTTTCCACCTCCAAGCAGATACAGTCTCCCATTCTCCTACATCTCCAAGATTAATGAATATATTAGGCTTAACGATCTTAAGTGCCTTTAAGACACAATTAACAGCCTTTTCATCGTGTATTGGGAAATGCTGGTCTGGTATTACTACCGCACGTTTAGATACTCGCATGAGTAACTAACATCCCAATAATTACTTGGTATATTTATAATGTATATTGTCATATTAATTCAAAGTGTGGAAAATCATCAAATTTATTATCTCTTACTTTCCAGTCTTTGTCCCAGTCACCGCCCCACCGAATATTAATACCCATCCTAGCAGCCACCCCAAGCACGAACCCAGCAAAAAGTGTCTGACGCTCTCTGTCAGACCAATCCACGGGGTAAGGAGTAACATCAACAGCACGACTAGGCTTTGAATTATGCCTACCAAAAGGGTAATGGACCTTAGTCTTTCCCTCTTCGAATAATTGCTCTTGTCTTCTTTCATCTCTATGTCCTTCTAATATACTACAGTCAACATGTTTTATTACTTCTTTGAAGAGCGATTGCAATTTTACATCACAGGTAGATAATCTTCTTAATGATCTTTCACTGAACTTTGCCATGTTATTTCTTAGGTTTTAACATATTAAAGACAGGTTTGATAATACTATCGAACATAATATCATCTTTTTTACTTGGGCTAAGTTTAACGACTTTTTCTAAAATCATAAAGCCAAGTAAACACCATTCCCAGTTAGTTGCTAACCATTCAGTCATAACTTCTCCTATTATTTAGTTATCTATTTTAAACCACGCAATTATTATAGATATTATAAAAGTTATCGCTCCGCCAATTCCTTTGATCCACCCAATAGAAACTTCATTTCTTCTTACTCGACCATTCAACTGATCCAGTTTAGCAGAGTTTAAATCAACTCTTTCCTTTATATAAGATAAATGTGCCATAACTTCTTTTCTATAATTATCCGTAGAACTCATATTTACATATCGTGTTGTTTTATTGTAAAACCAGTATCAAGTCTATTTGAATTTGCATATTTTTTACCTGCTATATAATGGCCTTGATAGACTTTTCTCCAATATTCAGCTAATTGTATTGAATTAGGATTATTCTGGTATAATTTTATCATTACTTTCGCTACTAAAGCTTCATGGAATTGTGGAGGAATACTGGACTCCTCTGTTAGATCTATTGAAGATCCAGTTCCAAATGCAGTAGCTTTTAATTTTCCATAAACTCTTATTTCTTCTGAAGCTGTAGTTGGAGATTGAACTGTAACACCATAATCACTTGTAGTGCCAAGTGCTAACTTTCCACGTTCTATCCACCAAACATATCCTTTACTATGTAATACAGCCATTATTTATTCTCCTTTTTAGTTCCATATATTTTAGCTAATTCGCTATTAAGACCTATAGAACTAGGGACTTCTAATCCTTTAGCTTCTGCTAACATGGGCATTAATATTTGATACATCTCAAATTCTTTTTGTCCTTCTTCTGTATCAGGACCATTGTATGTAGCTCTATATTTTTTTTCCCCTGTTTTTTTATTTTCTTCTACGACCAAACCTGATCCAGGAAATATATCTTTAAGAATAGCTCTATATGTTGCATAATCATACTCATTAGGTTCTGCATCAAACCATTTTTCTATTTCAGATCTAGCTCCTTCATCTGTAATAATTGATAAGAAATCTTCACGTGGATTCCTTACACGTGTCCCATATCCAAATCTATCTTTAGCCATTATTCATTCTCCCTTAATTCCATGAATCAAACCATTTATCTAGAGTTGAAACTATCTCTTTATTGTTATTTTCTTTAGCACTTTGATATATTTTCCATAATTCTTCTTGTGATACATTTGGATCAATTCCTACTTTCATCAAAGCTTTTTCAAAATCAATTAAATTTTTATTCCCCATTTCAGTCCCATGCCCAAATCTATCTAATGCCATTATTGAACTCCCTCTAAAAGCTTATTATATTCTAAATTAAGAATTTGAGCTATGCCTTGTTTTTTTAGTTTTTCTAAATCTTCAAATGTTGATTCTTCTAAAATGTCTGATAAAGTTTGAAATCTTATTCTATTTTCTGGAATATTAGGATATCTTTCTTTAGTTTTTTTCAAATGTGGTTCCAACCACTTATTATATCTTTCAATTTCATCTTTTGTAGATGGCATTTCAGTACCATATCCAAATCTATCTAATGCCATTATGTTAGATCCTCATCTTCTTTATCTGGTTTATCTGTTAATCTTTGTGCCCTTTCATCAGCAACATAAACATCTGATATTGTTATAACATCATTGCTTAATGTATAAAATCTTTGATTTGCTACTGTCCCCCCTGCTATTAAAGATTCACTGTCATTAATCCTAGTATCAGTACAAAATTCATCTTGTGCTTGATTTAATAATTTAATGATCCTATTGTCGGATGCATCAGGATGAGCTTCTTTAATTAATTCTATCATTTCTTTTAATTTCATAATACTATTCTCTTTCTATTTGCAGCATTTCATTATATTGCTGTTTCAATAAAGTAATCCTTGCAGCGATAGCTTGAGCTAACTCTGTGTCTTCTTCATCTTGTATATAAGTTTGCATTATTAATTCTAATATTTTTATAGATGCATATACCAATATATGATCATAATATTCAGCAGGAAATTTATCTATTGAAGAAGTACCACTTGTATATGATGTTACTGCATATGTAGGAATATATATATAGTAAGCTTCAGCTCCTCCTGCTGGAGCAGGCTTAATAGTCATATACTGTTCTTGAAAATAAAATACTGGATCATTAACAGAAGCATAATGTATTGATTCTGCATCCGTATATTTATGTACTAAATTTGGAGTAACTTTCCTAGCAGGTATTCCATTTCTTTGCACATATAATATTTCATGAACTTCATCTATATCAATAGCATTTCCATTAGTTATAGCAGGATCAGACCATATTCCAAACTTTTGAGTTTCATCAAGTCCTTTTAATGCTTTTATTTTATTAAATACATCATAACAACCATCAAGAATATACCTTTGAGCTTGTGCATCGGTATACCCATCTGATGATCCTACTATGTCTGCTATTTTATCTTTAAATATCATATTTTCCTTTGTTGCAGATTTGGAGCAAGCCCTTTATACGACTTGCTCCTAGTTCTGTTAAACTAATCTATTTATGATTCGTGGCTGAATTCTCCAATACCACCAACTACATACCAATCTGATCCATCGCAAACGATTTTAATGTAATCGCCTTTGTGACCAGTTGCTTTATCTAGTTGAACGTATTTATCATCAGCTCCATCTAAAACAGATACCAATCCATCAGCTGTAGTAGCATCAGCATTTTCACCTTCTTGTTGACTAACGTATCCTATGATGCTTCCACCAACAGGAGTTATTCTACAAGTCTCGCCAGCACTAGCTTTAGTTTGGACAAATAAAAATTCAAGTCCTTTTTGTAAAGCTGGCAAAGTTATAACTACATCATCTGAACCTGCATTCATGAAAATTGTTTTTCCATGATCTGAGGCATACAATGTAGTTGCTGCTGTTACTTCTTTATAAGCTGCGACTGTACCACCAATATAAGGTCTAGCCATTTAACTAACCTCCTAACTTATCTTGATTAAAGAGTGTGAATTGATGTTAGTAATACCAATACCTTCATCTGAGAAGTATTGATCTTTAACACCATCATACGCATTATCAGTTTTAATATTAGTTTGATACATAGATGATCTGTATTGAGCATGGAATAAGTTGTCATCATCAACGACTAACATTGATTTATTCCATGGACCTCTCATTACAGGTGTTGGTATCAATTGTAACATTCCGTGAGGTGTTTCAAGTACTCTATAGTTGAAACCTAAAGAGTCACGTTTCATGTCGCCTAAGCTTACAGACCAACCAGATGCTCCTGGCATTCCTGTAGTTCCAGCCATTTTAGACCAATAACCTAAAGCTCCTGCTCCACAGAAAGCTCTTTTAACTCCAGATGTTGGAACATATTGGAAAACTTTTTCCATGTCATCAACAAATTCGTTATAAGTATAACTAGCTTCTGTTACTGCAAAGTAGTTTTGGTTATCATGAGTATCAGAACTCTCACCATACTTAATAATAGCTGGTAAGATTCCATAAGTAGTTCTTACAAGACCAGTACCAGAACCGCCTGTACCATCTGTAGCAGTTGCTGCTCCTGTAACTCCACCATCAGCGAATGTTTCATCAACATCAGAACCTATTAAGCCATCTGCAAATGCAGACTCTCCAAGACCTGTACCACCATAACGTCTTCCAAATAAGAAAGCTCTTTCTTTATGGATCTTATGTTCTTGTGACTTTTGCAATCTTAGTCTTCCAAGCTCTGATGATTCACCTCTTAATGATGCTTGTAATAAAGTACCTGTTACTTCAAGAGGAGTTTTAAAGATTTGTGTAGAATTATACACAACTTTTAACTCATCTGCCCATGCTTCTGGTGAATAACCACCTTCACCATGTGCATTACCAACAACTATAAACCAATCATCTTCTGCTGCATCAACTGCTGCATTACTGATATTTTTATACTTGATAGAACTTGTTGAACCGATAACTGACACGATTACATTACCTCTTAATGTAGTCAATGCGCTATCCCATACTTCACATACAAGACCAAGCCATGATGCATCACAATCTGAATTTAACCCTTTTACATTATCAACTGCACATGCAGAGCCTAATTCAGCTGCTGCTGCAACACTTGCTGGGTTAGCATTAAGTTGGAATTTTTGTTCTTGCCAAGGTTGTCTGTGTTCAAACATTTTAAACACTGGATCGGCTACAGCACGTGTCTCCTGATTAGAAATAGTAGTTGTAAAAGGAGCTACATCTGTCCATAACTCTTTAACAACTCCTGGATCGAGATAAAAATCTCGTCTATCCGTATAGAGTACACCACTGGCCGCTAGATTTTTTGCTGCCATTTTTTTCTCCTAAATTATCTTAATTAACGTTTTGCGTTTTGAAAGAGAGCCTGGCTAAAAGCATCTTCATCATTCATAGGAGCTTCAGATCTACCTGTTGCAACTGCTGTTGTAGTAGGTATCTTAGCTCTTTCTTGTTGATTCTGCATTTCAACAGCTCTTCTTTGCGCCTCAACTTGCTTAGGATCCTTAGCGTGTAACGATTCATATAGTTTAAAAAGAGCAGGAAAATTAACATTAGCAGGATTTTGCATCCATTGAATAGCTTGATTAGCTTTATTCTCATCCCATCCAAGATTTTGAATTGCATACGATCTTGCATCGGATTCTGCTGCTGCTTGTCTTTGGACCATAGCTGCTTGTTGTTGTTGTTGAGCTCTATATTGATCTACTTTTCCGTAGTAATCAATCATAGAATCTCTATACTGTTCTTTTTGTAAACGATATTTAAACGATTCACTTTCAGGATCGTTATAAGCTTCAACTTCGCTATACGAATGTGGTTTCTCTGGTGCTACTGGCTGCTGCAATGAATTCCCTTGATTTCTCATTTGAGGTTGACCTTGGGGTGCTCCATTGGAAAGCGATTGGTCTATAGCTCTCATAATATTTGGATCTCTATTAATAGCCTCTGAAATTGGTGCTAGAGTCTGTTTATATTTCTCCAATTCTGATTGAATTTTAGATGTTTCACTTTTTTGCCGATCATACTGAGATTGCCAATACTCATATCTAGTTGGATCTTCTTTAACTGGTTTATTCTGAACAGCATCTGTTTGTGCAGATTGCTCAGGCGCAACTTCAGAAGTTGGACTAACTGCATCACCACCAGCGGCTCCTACAGTTGGATTTTCAACAGCAATACCAGGATCTCCTGCTGGAGCTTGACTGGCACTTGCTGTGCTAACTTCTGAGTTACTTGTCTTTATGATTTCTTCCATTTTTTACTTCTCCTTGTAATTTGTCATTATCAGCAATTACTACTCATCCATGCCTAAAATTTGTTCATTTAAATCAGTTTGGGTTGTATTAGCGTCATCTTGTAGCACACTAACTTCATCCTTTAACTTTTTCAAATGATCATTGGCACGATGTTTATACAATTGAGATGCCATACTTGCAGATGACTCAAGTTTAGCAAGTCTCACCTCAAAATCTTTTAATTCAACACGTTTTCTATCATGTAATGATTCACGCTGTGCAGTTTGTAGATCTCCTTTAAGCCTTTTAACTTCATCTTGCAATGCTGATATTTGTTGCATTGCTTGTTTTTGTTGACCTGATCTTTCAAGAACTCCTTCAGCATCAGCAACATCTGTTTGCTTTAATAGTTCTACCTGATCTATTACCTGCATTTGATATAATTCTTTATAATATTCATATCTTGCCCATCTGTTAGATGGTAGTGTAGAGCCAGAAATAACAATAAGATCGTATCTACCGATAGTCACATCATTAGTTCTTCCTATAATGGAATTAGTTAAATCATCATATAAATCTTGATTTAATACTACTTCTTTAGATTCTCTATTAGGCTGTATAAGTCGGATAACTTTTCTATCAGTATATATCCATTGTATCATTTCTACTGTAACTTTAGCTAATTGATTTAACATTCCTTCTACATCATCTTTTTTAGATCTAATTCTTCTTTGCCCGAATTCATCTAAAGCGATAGTTCCTTTATACGTACCAGGTGCTGCTCCTTGATCGCCTTGCATTAATGCATATATACCTAGTATTTTTTCAATATCTGCTTTAGCTTCTTTTTCATTATTGTATAACTCATTAGGTAGTGGAACTGGACCTGCTACAACAGGTTGTCCTAATTCTGGATCAAACTCAATAACAGCTGTTCCCGCTTTACCCCAATCTTGCTCAAGTCTTTTCTTATCCATGGATCCTCTAGGAATAAGTAGCTTAACATTAGTAGAACTAGATGCATGAGCAATAATAAGACTTCTAATTTTATTTACATATTCTTGCAAACCCTTAACTAATCTTACATCACTTACAGGATAAGGATTCCTATAGTGATGATTCATTAATGTTACGATAGGATAATGACTGATAGGCTTCATATATTGATATAATAATGTATCGCCTACTGAAATAGTGCAATTGATTTTATCACACATAACATCTTGAACTTGTATCATTTGATCTGCTATAAGGTCTGATATTTTTAATTTTGTTAAAAATGTAGTAGAACCAGGGACACTTCCTGCTCTTTCGGGTCCTTTAATTATTGAAATTTGTCCTGTGTTTTTATCCATATATTCATGAAACTCATTTCCATATCTATCATACATATCTTGAGTTTCTGCCACATCACGCTTAGAAGTTACAAAAATAGGCTCTTCTACATTTCTCTTTTGAATCATAAAAGCATCGCCAGAAGCATATCTAAAGTATTCTTCAGATCCAAACACATATTCTTTTGGAGTAAATGGATCATAAACTTTTTTCATAGGCATCTTTGCCTTAGAATATCTTTCAATAACTTCTAGCTCTCTATCTCCATCTGCTATTGATTCTGTTGTGCCTCTTTCATATGGCGTAACTAATTCATTATTAAGTGCATGTCTTGAAGTATCATATCCATTTAACAATGAAGTTTGCTTTGCTTGTTTAATAGGTTCAGCCATTTCAGGAAACTGTCCTATTAATTCATGCTCCATTATTTTTTTAGCAATAATGACATGATGTGCATCTTCACAGAAAGGATCCCTGGAACTTGGATCGATGTATACATCTAGGGGATCAATTGATTTTATACATACCTCTCCAGTTCCAAAATCTTTATTTGGATCAGGGTAAGCCATTATACAACCCATACCTTTTACATAGTAATCATCAATAGCTTGCTTTAGAGCCATATTTCCATTTGAAGTATCCCATATATATGACATTATATCTGAAAATATTCTTCCAGTTTTTCTGTCACTATCTTCTCTACCTGTAGATTGGAATCTAGGCTTGTTAGTTGTTAACAGTGCTTTCGCTTGTTCTACAGCACTATGTATAACGTTAACAACAACAGGTGATTGATTTCTAGCTTTTAGGGTTTTTACTTGATCGTCAGTCCACTGCTTGCCACTTCTAAACTCATTATCCTCTATAGCTTGTTTTGCCCAGTCGGCACGAGCAGAGGAATATTCTTCAAGCAAATCTTGTGAACGTTTAACTTTAGGATCTATTTGAGGCATATATTATAAACCTTTTCATTTATAAATGTATCAGATAATATAATTACGAGTTACACTGTCATCCAAGAGTCATTTTTAAAAATATTTAAATCTCTCTTAGAAGTAGCGTCATCAATGTCCTCATTTTTATGGTGCGGAGGGAATATTTTTTTATTTGCATAATATAATCCATCAAGTAAATCATCATGCTTTCCTCTCGGATAAAGCAGCAATTCATCTTTAAGTTCAATCATATCTTTTCGTATATAGAATTTTCCTTGAGCGAAATATGGTTGCAGTGTTTCTAACCTGAAAGATTTTGAAGTTCTAGGGTTTTCTTTTATTTCAAGCCCTGGAATAAACATATTTTCTTCTTCACATCTCTTTTTTACATACTCTCTAAGCATTTCCTGATAACCTACTGATTCAACTCTAGTTTTATTAGGTTTATATGTTTTGTATTGAGTTAATATAGATTCAGCCAAGCTAAGAGGGGTAGCTCTGTTTCTATAATAAGGTAATACAAATCTATTCTCATCTTTGTCAATTGCAATAGTAACTATAGTGCTATAATCTGCAGTTCTTGCTGTAGATGATGCTGGATCAACTCCCATAAATAAATTTACTGCTCTACTTTCTTTTACCTCCTTTCCATTAATAGAAGTAAAATTTAAATATGCTTTGTCATCTTTATGGCTTATATGTCCATCATAGTATCTAATATTCTCTTCTTTAAATAGTTGATCTTCATCTCCAACTATCTCACAGAGATATTCTCTATAGAACACACTAACTCTTCCAATTGACTCTAATTCTCTTTTTTTCTTTAATAATTTCTTTATAGGCTGCCAATCTTCCCATAATGCTACCTTATTTTCTATATCGGGTTTAAATAAGTGATTTGTCCAGCCTTCCATCTCTTTTAATGTTTCAACTAAGCATCTTTGGTGTATCGGAGTTCCAATAATAGCAATTCTTCCTTTTGTTGGATCTAATGATGGTAAAGCTGATTGTAATAACCATCTTAGATTACTCTCCATAGCTTGAGATGTTTTTGTATTGTTCTCATCCTCTGGATCATCTACAATTATTAAGGTAGGTCTTTGATTACCGTGTTTTATTCCACGTAATTGCTGGCCAGTACCCTTGCATACAATCATAGTCCCATCTTTTAATTCAACTTCAGTCTTAGCCCATGATCTAGCGGAATTCATTCCCCAATATCCAAACAATTGTCTGAATTCATTTGAATAATCAAATATATCCTTTATTGTACCTAGTAGTTTAACTGCATGATCTTGCGTTCTAGATACAAGGACTATCAACTTCGGACCTTTATCAAATACAATATGATATAATGGGAATACACCACCTACAATAGAAGACTTAGCATGACCTCTAGGTGCAATAATATTTATCTGCTTCTTATCTTTAACCATTAGATCTTCAGCGATCGTATAATGAAAGTCAGGAGAAGGGGCAGAAAACATATTCGGCATAACTACCTTACCGAATAGTATCATATTTTGCTTTAATTTACTTAATATCTCTAGATTCGTCTTTTTCATAAGGTACTTCTTCTCTTCTTTCAAGCTTTAATCTTTTATCTTCCTGCTCAATTTGATCTGATATTTTATTTGTTAGATCTATTTCAACAGTATCTGTAGTTACTTTCTTTCCAGGCTTCATTTGCAATAAATCCATAAAGTTCTCTGTAACTCTAAGGAAGTTAGATACATCTCCCTTGTTTCTAGCTAATTCCAAAGCTTCTAACTGCAGATCTAGCACTTGATCTTGGGTAATACCTTTATTGATAAGTATTTCTTGTAGCTTTTCTTCCACCATAGTTTGAATCCTCTTTTGTTTAAACAATCTTCTAGCAGTAGCCTCTGGATATTTCTCATCTGGCCTATAAATATTCCCTATCTGCTCCCAGTCTGGCTTATTACCACTGGTAATGTCAGCTATATAAGCAGTAACAGCATTCTTTGTCCTAGTTTTACCTGCTTCCTTCTCTGCCCAATGTGTTGGCTTTACATATGAATAGCATCTTGCCTCTTTATTGGGTATATAATTAAACTTGCTAGATTTAGTTACCCAACCTACACCATGGGCACACTTTACGAATGTTTTAGTTCTAGATTTCTTATCTGTATAGACCTTTCTATCTAAACATTCACTTACATATCCATCATCGGATATTGCTTGATCCCCCTGATCAGCATCCTTCCAATAAATAAAACATATACCCCTTTGATGTGCCTCATCTTCGGTATATACTATAAATCTGGTACTTATATTGTTTATTTTTCTAAATATAATATCCATTTATCCCCTTCTACTTTACACTTATTCTAACATAATGTATAAAAACATTATGTTAGAGTACTATACGTGTAAAGATGTTTACATTTATTCTACTATACACATGTAGTAGTACTTTAATCCCTACTCTCATCATAATCTTCTGGATTAATTTTATCTAACTTCTGTTTGATCATCTCTCTAGCTATCTGTTTTTCAGCTTTTAAGATCTCAGCGTATTCGCAGTAGTCATCTTCCCTCTCTTGTTCTTTGACAAATGTCCCTTTAAATATATCAAAGATCCAGTATTTCTTCTTTATGCTCATAATGTAATATACACAAAGGAGAGTATAAAATCAAAAAATAGTTTTAGATTGTGAGTGAGAGAGATAGGTTATAGTTACCCCCCTACATTCTAGGTTGGTGGGGTTCGATTAGGTTGAGTTGAGTTAATTACATTACGATTACTCAACATAAACTCACCACACAACTGTAATGTTCCCCCACCCACACATGAGACACCTCACCTCGTCCCCCTTATCGTGTCGTAGAGCACACATATGGACACGATAACCCTGACAGAGTGTTCGGTGTAGCTCTGTGTGAACGACTGTAACCTATCACTTTATATAGCCTGAATGTACACACATTACTAAAATCCACACACTGACATGAGAGTAAGGTTGGTCTACTTTGTATCTACCTAGTTGAAAATGTTTTCTTTATATATGTTATTGTAATTAAATAAAGAGGTAACAATATGTCTAAGTTATTTTATTTAATGGGTAGGTTTGTTGGTAGAATTAACAATAAGTTCTTTGAGTTATTTAGCCTTGGTAGATTATGGAAAGCATATGAGCAAGGTTATGAAGATACTCAAATAACAATAGATTATAGAGATAAGCCATATGTAAATAGATATACTGCTGAAGAGCTAAAGGACATCTATAAACAATGGTCTCAATCATAAGCTTTCTTTATGTATGTTCCTACCTCATATCCTATCTCAGCAATTAAATTTGCTCCTTACAAGCCTGTGCTATGCATTCAATGTGTAGTACAGGCTCTTTCTTTTCATATGATAGCTATAAAAATAAAGGAGCAGTTATGCATAAATTAGATGTAGTAGTAAAGTCTTATATGAACAATTGGGTAGAATGTGCCTATTGTTGTCATATGATCAATACGGACAAACATATCGTGACTAGAGAATATACAGGTCACAATATGTGTAGTGAATGTGCAGACGATCATTTTATATGGTAGAATTACAATGCAATAACAGATAATGCAGACTACTTGTAATAAGTGGTCTGTATTATTCTATGTTTTCTTTATTTACGAAACTATAAAAAAGAGAGGTAGCAAAATGAGTGATATAACATTATTTAAAAATGGTTATGGAGTTAGTATTATATGTAATGAATTTAGCCGAGGCTTAGAATTAGCAGTATTAAAATGGAATGGCATTTGGGATAATACTACTAATAAACCAATGAAAGTTAATAGTTATGATTTAACATATGATACACCTATAACTGATGATACACTTGGTAATTTAAATGCAGACGCTCTAAAAGAAACAGTAGACAGAGTTAAAGCTTTAGATGGTAAGGTTAAAGAATAAAAGAAATATAGCATGGGTTACTAGAAATAGTAGCCTATGCTTTAAACAATTACAAAAAAAGCGGTTACTAACCTAGCATATATGTTCTCTTTCTGTTTACCAGGGAGAACCTTTATTTAAACCTAGCTTATATGTTTTCTTTATTTATGTTAATACAACTAAAACGAAACGAGGTGTTTATGAAACTTAAATATGTAGCTTGGATTATTGGAGAAACAAAAGAAGACGAGAATACAAAGCAAGATAAAATAACAGAAGAAACTAGCTTTATCTCTATGCCTACCGAACAATCTTTATTTGAAGAAATAGAGGTAAATGAAGAAAAGCACGAATTAGTGCAGAAATATCTTCAAAATAAGTTTGCATTTGCAGGTAATTTACGATTATCAGCAAGTGGAAAATCTTACAACCTTTACAGAGGAGATGTAGATACCAAAATGGAAGAAATAGATGTCGATAAAGACTTCTTAACTAAACTTGCGAAAGTGTCAGAAGTTCCATTTTAGTAAGTTATAAAAAGAAAGTGTTTACTACTTAATTGTGGTGGACACTTTCTTTTTCTTTGATTTATTTCATAAATCATTAAGGTTGAAGGGTATATAAAAAATTCGACGGACATAACATATCGTAGATCTAAAAAAACGGGACGGATAAAAAAGCGCGCCTGATATAAAAAAGCGGGTTTTTCCTACTTATTCCCTTTCTTTTTGTCTGATATATATGATCATTAAGTAAAGGAGATCAAATGCCAGAAAAAGAAAAATGCATTCAATGTGGAGAATTAATATCAGGTCCAGCTTATGAAAACTATTACTGTAGATATGAATATTTATGTGAAGAATGGGACTGTTGGGCTTTATGGATGTCAGAAAACACACATGAAGCAGGGACATACTAATGAGTATTGTAAAATGCGAAGATTGCGATAGAAATCTAGATATAGATTATGGAGAAGCTATAGATTTATTTGAAGACGGATCTATATGGATGTGTGATTATTGCTACGGAGAATATAAACAATTAAAGAACTTTAGTTACATTAAACAGGAGAAAAAGTAATGAAATATGATGAATTATTACATAAAAATCAGGAATTATTAGAAAAAAAAGAGCTGATAAAGATAGAAACTTACCAGGTCTTTTTAGAACAAGGTGGATATGATCTAGGATACGATGCAGATAATTGCAATATACTTGACATAACACACCTAAAAGAAGTATTGTTAGGACAAATACACATTTGGGATTACATGGGAGTAACAAGAGAAGAATACATAGGAGGTAAGAAATCATGCAAATGACACTACCAGGCATTTTGCCTAATAGATTCGATGAAATTCGATTCATGAACAAATATGAGTTAAGAAGATTCATCAAAGAAAACAGATCGATACAATTAATATTTAAAAGTAGATCTAAATACAGTAGAGATCAACAATTATTATCTTCAAAAGTTCTATATGCTAAAAATAGATTAAGAACTATGGGAGGTAAATAATGGGAGAAAAGGAATTCTTTGACAAAATCAAGAAAGCTAATAGAGAATTAAGTAGTAGAGATAGAGAACTTGTTTGGGACATTGTAGAACATATGGTTGAAATTAACAATATCAGATATACAGAAGATAGTGTAAGTTTCGCAAACAATGTTAAATCTACTATAGATTTTCAAAATGAAGTTATATCAGGAATGTTGAATCCAGATAAAGAAAAATAGGGGTTAATTACACCCCTAAATCAATAAAAGGTAAGAGTATAATAAAGATAGGGAGCCCAATATAGCTACTTAGTAGTGAAATGGTATGCTACTAGTCATCGAAAGTCTAACTGCAGTAATTCGAGTAGGTTATACTTTTACCTTTTTCTTTTTTTTTGAATTTTAAAAGGAGAGTATAATGAGTTTAACTACATTAAATGGAAAAGAATACGATTTCAGAGATCCAACCCAAAGAAATGCATATTGGGAGAAATTAGCCCAAAATATGCTACTTGGAAGGAAAATATTGCGTGTAGAATACATGAAAGATGAAGAATGTAACGAATATATGTGGCATAAAAAACCTATTACCTTTATATTAGATAATGGGACAAGAGTTATCGCTCAAATGGACGATGAAGGTAATGATGGAGGCGTTTTGACATGTCTTACCAAAAACGGAGAAGAAATATTACCTGTTTTAGGAGTTGAAGATGAGTGATAATGAATGGGACATTTGGTGTGATGGAAATTGCGAAACAGACGATGCGAATTTTCATGACGACTTTAGCGGAAAAATATATAAAGATAGGGATGGAAATAAATATTCCATTGAAAAGCATCATTACTCATGTGTAATATGCGATAAAATAGTACAAATAGGGTAAGATTATGAAATTAATGACTAAAGATATAGAAAAGAAAATACCTAAGCTATATGATACTGAAAATATTCCTACGGAAGACAAAGTAGCATATGTAAAATACTTTAACCCAATCAATAATTGGACTTGGTATGGAATAGAATATGATGGAGAGGACACATTTTTTGGTTATGTTAAAGGATTCGAAAATGAATTTGGATATTTCTCTTTATTTGAACTTAAATCTTTTAATTTTAAAGGTTTAGGAATAGAAAGAGATATGTATTTCAAACCTACAAAAATAAAGGATCTAGATTGATAGTATCCGATATTAAGCTAAAATGTCTTTCTTGCTGTGTTATTTTCACACCTAGTGACGATAGAGTGAAAAAAATAATAAAACTGCAAGGATATATGCATTCTATATGTAAAGAATGTGATAAATTATCACAGGATAGTAATGTGTAAGTTTTATCTTAATAAATCCAGAAAATATTTAAGTCACTTAAAAAGAACCAAAGAAGATATATGGGTTAATAAGCATCATAGGTTTCAAGGGACTATTGAGTTAAAATCAGGAAAAAAGCTATATATAAAGCTATTTCCAGGTTTTAAGCAAGGAGGTCCACAAGGAACGATACCTAAAAACCCTAATAAAATGATAATACAAATTAAGGAGATGAAATGAATAATTTTGAAAATGAAACAAGATTATGGACAATTCAGAAACTTATCAATGATGTAGATGATATTAATGAAATTAAACAGATCAAAGAAATGCTTAGAGGTAAGATAAAGTCTCTTGGATCTGAAAATAAGTATAAATTAATTAAGGGAGACAAAGTTGTAGTTCTAGGAACTTCTCAATTAGAAGAAGGACGAATAGAAAAAGTAAAAAGAACTAGAGCTATAGTAATGGTTGAAGATCGAAAGTGGGACGTTCCCTTATATATGCTTAGAAAAGTAAATTAAGAGGTAGGATACTCTAATGAGAGCCAATAACTGGTCCTGTAAGTCCTGCACGTAATAAACACCATGGTTGTGAGGCAAAGGAATATGTGAGGCTCTCATAAATTTAATAAACTTAGTCCAACTCTGAAACAAAGGAATGAAGAGGTACGGATGATATGCATTGGTATCGGCAGATGATCACTCTGTAGCCAACTAGATAACAATCCTTATACCTACATATGCATGGAAGCAGTATGGCTGATCACTACTATTGGCTCTGTAAATAACAGATACTGCTTCAAAGATTTAAATAAAGGAGATAAATTGGAAAAAAGATCATTAAAACGATTGAATATATATGATTTAAAAAATAATAATATATCAGGTGTTGGAATTATCGATGGAAAAGAATACGAGTTCTATCTAGATGGAGACGATCCAATATATGTAGATATACATAAACATTGGATTAAAGATAATGATGAAGCTTACGATCATAAGAAAAGCAAAGAATGTAAAGATATAGATGAAGCAGTATTATATATTAACAATTTATTCAATACTGTGTTAAGTACAGTAAGGCCAAAACACTTTAAATCAGGAGGAAATTAATGGATAAGATAGTAAAAGATTGCAAGACAATTCAATCATACAAAATAATCAGATTCTTTAAAGACAAACCTAATAAAGTAATTCACACTGGACTTACTCTAGAACAAGCTAGAAATCATTGCAAAGATCCAAAAACATCAGGTGATGATTGGTTCGATGGATATGACATTTCTTTAGATCTAAGTAAATGGGAAGAAATACCAGATGAAGATCTATGGGAAGATGGAGAAATATCGAATAATACATGTATGATTAAAATCTATAACAATACAGTTATAGATGGTAAATGGAAATTAATCAGGAGGATAAAATGAACTACAATGAACTTTATGAAAAAAAGACTAAAAATAGATTAGAGGCATTGAAAATATTATCGAAAATATACCTTGAAAAAGGTTACAAATATATTAGAGTATGGTACGAAGGATGCGGTGATAGTGGAGAATGTTTTCATGCAGAAGGATGGAAAGGTCAAATAGACTTGGAAACTAAAGATGAAAATGGATACTATCCAAATACATACGAAAGTATAGCTTGGAATCATAATAGAGAAGAAAACTTTGATGAATGGAAAAATATGACTAGGAATCAAAGAGAAGTTCATAAAATATTTAAGGAATTCTCTAGAAACTATCAAGATCTTCTTACTAGTAATGATGACTTGCAATATGTATTAGCTGATATGATAGATTATGATTGGTATAATAATGACGGTGGACAAGGCGAAGTAATATGGGACTTGAATAAAGGAACTATAAAGATTGAAGGACAGCAAAATATACAATCATATAATGAAATAACCACTACATATAATATGTCAGGAAATAAAATAGAACAAACCTTTAACTCGGAATTGCAAGAAAGATGAAGTCATTTCATCATTGTAAATCAAGTGTAAAGCTATTTGGTGGTAGAGTTGGAGACTATCACCAAATACATGCATGGTTTGATGAAACAAAAGATCATTATGCTGATATTAGGCATAGAGCTTTAAGGCATCATACTCAAGGCATTAAAGAGTGTGAAATGAAGTTTGGAATAATAATAACAAACTCTGATAATAAACAAGTGCCTGTTAGATCAATAGCAGAGCAACATATAAGAGAGGATTTGGGATTTATTCCAACAGTTCAAGATTGGCTTAAAAATATCAAACCTGTATCTTGGATGGCAAGTACCAAGAAGAATACTTTAAAGAAAATGAATCTGATGTAGTCCAAGCTTAGACATGTCTAAATACGGATATAAGCAAACTGCAAAGGTGGTTCCGTCAACATCAGATCAATTTAATATAGTCATGTCAGTCACGGAGTCGGACAAACCAGAACTCTAAGAGAACCTGTATGGCGCTGTATTAACTAAGCTGAATAAGCCCAGCCGATTATAAGTCCTGTAGAAGTTAACTGAAAGATTCTAGCTCAGGCATAGGGTTACAGTTGCATTGACTATATTAATAAAGAGAAGATACTCTCTGATATAAAGAAATTATTTATCAGAAGTAGCAGACGTGTGAAAGATAAATATTGAGTAAATATTTTCACGAGAGTATCTTCTTTTTTTCTAGTATTTTTATCGTAAAGTTTATAAATTAAAAGCCCTACGAAGGAGGTAGAATGGAAGAAAATCAAGCAATAACAGACAGACGTAGTTGTGAGGATCAGTCCAGATCAATTGCGAAAATAGCATTAGCACTATCAAAAGCTCAAATGGAAATATCAGGTGCTAAGAATAACTCAAAAAATCCATTTTTCAAAAGTAACTATGCAGACTTATTTACAGTCATAGAAAGTTGCAGAGAGGTATTATCTAAACATCAAATAGCATTCGTTCAAGGTAATAGGTTTAAAAATGGTGTATTTATGGTAGTAACAAAACTAATACATTCTTCAGGAGAATGGCTATCATCTGAATTAGCATTACCAATGCCTAAAGGTGCAAATGCTCAAGCTATAGGATCATTAAATACTTATGGTCGTAGATATGGATTAGCATCAATATGCGGTATAGCACAAACAGATGATGATGGTAATGCAGCATCACAACCACAAAAAGTTAACCAAGGAGGTAGGTAATATGGAGTTCGTAAGTTCAGGAAGTTCCAGTTCTAAAACAAAAGATAATATCTTTGTAGATACAGTTAAAATAGCAACAGCTGAAATTAAGTATGGCGTTAAGGAAGAATGGCAAACTTATTCAGACGATATTAGCATACACTTAACATTAGATATAGGTAAAGATTTCCAACCTAATATGTATATAGGTGGATCATTTAAGAAAGATGATGTAAGTGGAGCTATTGAAGGATGGTCAACAGCATTTAAAATTAAAATGTTCTTTGACGCAGTTGGAATGCCTATAAAACTAGATAAAGGCAAGAATGCCCAGTCTAGTAGATTACCTGCTGACGCAGAAAGACTATTAGTTGGTAAAGAGTTTCTAAGATTAACATATTTATCTACCAAAACTAAACGTGATGGTGGAGCATTATGGAAAGATTGGCAAGAAACTCGTCCAGCTCAAGGACAAGGCAGTAATATTGCAGATTTTAAAGCTAAATTTAAAGAATCTGTAAGTAAAAACTATGTAAAAGACTTCTCTTCTCCGAGTAATGCTCAAGAAGAAAGTCCTTGGCAAGAAGAAGATCAGTTCCAAGGAATGCCTACATAGTGCATAAAGAAACTGCAAAGACTATAATCTTAAATTATCTAGAAAATTCAATAAAAACAGGAAAACATACTTTTCGTTCACATGAATTTCAACATAATGTAGTTGAATATGGATGGCAAAAATTTGATAAAATCTATAGTCCATCTACATATAATAGACAATGGAGATCAATAAGGTCTGATAAAGAATATATAGACATAGGTATTAAAGAAATACAGAAAATTAGTAACTCAAAATCTAAAGAATCTGAATGGAAAATAATACTTTAAAATACATTGAATTAGCAATAGGCTCTGTTTCAAACAGGGCTTATGCTATTCAACCAGAACATATAACGAAATACATTAAAGAAGATCAAGAGCTTTATAGAAGTTTATTCTTATTAGATAATACTGCATTTGAACACTTTAGAGATAAGGGATCAATAAAGAGTTACAAAGGAACATATGCAATTGATAAAATTACTTTTGATATTGACAAAGGAAAGCTAATAGGAACAAATTTAATGCATAAAGTTAGATCTTTTGTGGAACATTTATCTGAGCAAGGCGTAAAAGATGAATGGATCCATATATGGTTCAGCGGTAGAGGTTTTCATATAGATGTTCCTAATTTATATGGACTTCAAGAAAGCACTGAGCTTCCCTATCAAGCAAAACTCACAATAGATAAACATTTCGGCAATCAAGTAGATAATATATACGATAAAGGTAGATTAATTAGAGTTGGCTATACAGTTAATATGAAAAGTCAATTATATAAAATACCTTTATCTATTGATATGCTAATGGAAATGGATTATGATACTATATGTGATTATGCATCTAGTAATAAAGTAGGTTATCATCATAAACCCTTTGGAGAATATAACGAAATATGGAAGGATTATACTGAAGATACACCTAAGATCAAAACAGAAGAAAAACCAGTTAAAACATCAGAATATAATGCTAATGTCACATGTATACAGAAAATGTGGGATGATGACAAAGATGGAAGAAGACATATTACATTGCTACGAATGATCAATGGATGGAAACGAATGGGTATTCCAAAAGAAGGAGCAATTAAAATGGCTGCACATAATGTTCAATCTTTAGATCACAACGAAATACTTAAAATAGTAGATGATGTATATGCATGGGATCATAATGGATATAGTTGCAATGATGTTATAATGGCTGAATTCTGCGATCAAATATGCAAGTTTTATAAGCATAAAAACTATGGTATGGAAGTAATGAATGTAAGTGAACTTTCAGAGCAATTGAAAGAATTTATACATATGGACTTGGATAATAATAGTTTTAATCTTAAAAATATATATCCATTAAAGACAGATTATAGATTCTTACCAGGAGAACTAGCAATACTATTAGGAGATACTAAACTTGGAAAAACAGCATGGCTACAAAATGTGATAGTAAAGTTAAAGCATTTAAATATACTATACTTATCACTAGAGGTAGGAGCATGGTTAATCTTCAGAAGATTTCTTCAAGTTGCTAATAGTATGACTAAACAGCAAATCCACGATATATATGAAAGTGGAGATGAACTTGCTATACATCAGATAACTGATCAAGTAAAGAATATAAAAGTAATGACTGTTAGTCCAGATATAGACTCTATGAAACAAATAATATCGGATAACCAACCTCAAGTTGTATGTATAGACACTATAGATGCAATAGAGGTTAGGTATAATAATGATCCATTAAATAAAATGGATGTAATAGTAAATAGTTTAAAACAAATTGCAAATCAAATGGATGTAATATTTATAGGAATATCTCATATAAGCAAAGGTGCTTCATATGGGCCATTAACTGTTCATAGTGCTAAAGGTAGTTCAGCTATAGAACAAAAGGCAGATAAGATCATAGGTATTACAGGAGAAAGAGAATCTAATAATAATAGAACTATTCAATCATTAGCATCTAGAGATGAAACTGATTTCAAGATGACATTCTCTTTTGATTATAGAACTTTTCAATTTGTTCCGATTGGAGGTAGTAATGATTAGTATTAAAACAGCAAATGAATCTAATAACTTTATGGTTACTTTAATTCTTTTGTGGGTTTTTTCAGTCACTTTATCGTATAATATATTACGTGGAGATCATATATCCTTTAATTTTGGATTTGGACCATTTGAAGTGTCAATAGGATTATCTATATGGAGGAAACTATTGCCATGACAAATGTAAAATCGATCAAAGCTAAAGGAAGAAAATTGCAGAATATTGTCAGAGACAAACTTAGAGAAACATTTATTGTAAAAAACAATTTATATCCTAAGCTTGAAGAAGACGATATTAAATCACAAACTATGGGCATGACGGGAGAGGATATAGTCCTTTCCCCTAATGCAAGGCTTTACATACCTTATTCGTTTGAATGTAAAAATGTTGAAAAACTTAATGTTTGGAAATCATTTAAACAATGTGAAGATAATGCAAAAGATCATACACCTATATTAGTGATAAAGAAGAACAGAGAAAATCCAAAAGTAGTAATGGATTTAAATGATTGGATTAAATTAATTGAAAAGAAATAACGCTATACATAATCTGAAGAAGTTATACCTCTTAATAAAAGATGTATTTGGGAAAACTATAAATGGATATGAATATTTAAGTTCTCTCAAATTAGCTATAACTTATTTAGAACAAAATAAACTAAAAGTTTCAAATGATAAATATGCTATCTTTGTAGATAATCATGATGATTACATATCAGTAGATATATGCACAAAGAGAGGTGATTTAATTGAAACTATTAAGTTTGAAAATGATCAACTATTAGAAGATCAGGTTAGCGGAGAATCTTAGAGGGAGTCCACCTCTCACACCCATAGCACTTACCTTCGTTTATGGGCTCCCTCAAATTTTTAAGGCGTAGTGACTGGCTTCAAGTTGCAGTATAAAAACTGACACGACATCGGTGTTCAGATGGGAACTATAAATAAAACAGCTATTAAGTTAGGTTAGTCAAACGCATAATATGTAGCTGCGCCTTATTAAAAAGGAGAACAAATGAAAGTAATAACACACGAATTAATGTCTGTATATATAACTTCAGATAAAAAAAGACATTTCACAAAACAACAAGCTATTAAACATCAAACAAGAATACACCGCAAAAGAAGAAAATAGATCTTGCTGGAATTGCGTATATCGCAAAGACAAGAAATCTTATTTATTTGGATTCTGCTATTGGTGGAAAGCACATAAGCAGGTCGAAGAAAAAGAAATTCCTAGCAATATTGTAGATAAAGGTTGTAAATTTTATTCCAACAAGGATGAATCGCATCCTTTATTTTTACATGTCTTATTAAGGTTTAAGGGAGTTCTCGTTCGCTAATATATTCATAAAGGAATATAGAAACTTGTCAAGAAGAGATAGATTTAAAAAAGCAGCTTTAGTGTCATCAGATAATGGAAGATGTTGGTGGATATATAAACACATAATGTCTGGTTATCGTAGAAGGAACAGTAAAGCTTAAGAAAATAATTTCTTCTCTAGTTTTTTAAGCCTCTTTTCAAGTCCTTTGATTGGAGCGTGACTATCTTTTTTTAAAATCGCTATTTCCTTTTCGATAGATTCTAAACTTTTTCCATACTTATTTAAAGTTTTATGAAGTTGATTTATTATTTTTAACATCATGGTATTTGTTTAACTAAGTTATTGTTTAATCTTACTACACCTTCAGGTGGATCTGTGCCTTCAAATGTAACTTTTAAATTAGCATAATTATTCTTAAAAGGAATTACAGACGATCCAAGATCAACACTAATTGCACCAGTATCATTTCCTTTAAAAATACCACCAAGGAATGTAGATTTACGTTTACCATAGTTAGTAATCTTTACCTTCATTTCCATAGTAAGTTCTTTGATCTTGATACTATTTTGAGGTGCTAGTGTTATAAGTGGGACATGAACCTTTTCATTTCCTATCATTATATCCATACACTTAGGAGTTCCATCTTCATTTAAAAATGGTTTTAAAGATTCAATATGTTGATTATTTGCTAAGGATTGGGCTTGAGCAACAGCGTCATTCAAGCCCTTTAACAATTCATCTAAAAAGTTACCTTTTTTAACCTTATTGTCCACTAGTGGCAGGAGCCTCTTTTTGCTTACCAATACTATTGTTTAGCATATCTATAGTTTTCATTAAGCCTTCAGGTTTTTCTTGAACACCTTTAACTGATACACTGTATTTAGCTGATGTATCAGACTTCCTGCTATTTTCACTATGGTGAGAAACTTTACCTTCAAATTTTGCACTCCAACATCCCCATCCTACAGAAGCACTTGCAGTAGCACTTGAATCAGTTGATGATTTGCTAGCTGTTTGAGTTGATACTTCCATATCAAAGTTTATGTCGATTTCACTGACACATAAACTGGGTATATTGATAATTGATAATAATGGGACATCTAATGCAACGCTTTCAGATCCATCTTCATATTTAAATTTAACTGATTTAGTATTGCCATCTTTGTCCATACCAACTTCTTGTATAAAAGAAGCAGTAGTTGCTGCTAAAGACTTTTGTCCTTCTGAAGCAGCTAATAATGGTGCTGCTATCAAGGTTTCCATTGGTAACCCTGTAAATTGATTTGCTATGTTAGCCATTTATTCTCCTTAGTATTTTTCGTTTTCATTTCTTTCTAATATTCTTAGAAACTTGTGTTTTAAACCATTACCAGAAAGAGCGGCCATTAAACTTACAATAGCTTTGATACTTTGTTCAATACCTTTTTGTTCTAATTGCATCTTTTTTTGTTGATCTATTAATTTCACTATTATAGATTCAACTCTGGTAAAGCTTTCCCTCATCTCTTTGGAAAGCTCATCTTGTATATATTTATTTTGCTTTTGAATAAATAGCCAAAAAGCTATAGCTACAACTAGGGGAACCCCATATTGTTCTAATATTTGAAACCAATCCAATTCTCAATCCTAATATCCGAACATGCCTTTGACTTTAGAACCAACTTTAGAATTAGAAATTCTATCACCAGCTTTCTTAACTCCTCCAGTTAATTTTTCAGCAGCTTCAACTGCTTTTTTAACTATAGGAGATCCTTGTAAAGAAGAGATAAATCCAGTCACATCCCTTCCAGCTCCTGTCATTCTAGAAGTGATCATTGGATTTCTAAGTAATATCCCAGCTGCAATTGTAGATATACCTAAAATACCAGCTACCATCATAGCTCTATTTGTGTTAGCTTGCTCTCTAGGTCTCCTTGGATCTTCTCCCATTTCTGTATTATATTTAAAGCCATCTCTGGCTTCTTCAAATCCACCGAATTCATCTTGCATAGGTGGAACTTGTCCTTGTACTTCTTGCATATTATTATCTCCTATTGGGTTATCTTTTTGTAACCAGCCTTGTCTGTATGCTATACCTGTAGGAATTACATGTGCACTTATAGTTCCTGCATTACTTGATGCTTCAAGAAAAGGTTCTTGATACCCAGCTTTTTTATAATCAAATGCCATTATTAATATCCTCCACTTCTACTACCAGGAACATTTCCTGTAGTCTTTGTTGACACTCTGTTAGATTCTTGCTCTTCAGCAATATCAGATTTAACTTGATTAATTTGTGCTATTGTTGAATTTTCAGCAGGTTTGCTATCAATTGGAATTTCTCCTTGAACTTGAGATATGTATTTAAGCATATCTGCATCGTTCCATTGTCTAAAATTTGGATGCAAACCTGTATCTCTTAAAATAGCAACTTTATCTTCTATCTTATCGGATTCTAAGAAATTAACAAAAGCCTGATCTTCCATAAGCATCTTAGCTCTTGATTTCCAATCTTTTTTAGATTGTTCAAAAGCAACTCCTTGTCTTCCACCTATTAATCCATCCCATACTGCTACATGACTTTTAAATTTTTGAGTTAAACGATCTCTAACTTGGGAATCCATTTTAGCCATTCCAAAGCCATAGGAATCCTTCTCTCCTTCTTCTCCAATAAATTCATTTAATTTAGGTTGTCCTTTATTCAAGCCTTCATTGAATATAAATTCATTATCCAATAATGTTGAATCTGGATTTGGTATTGGTCTTTCTGCCATTATTCTATCCCTTCTAGTTTACTTAAATCTTCTAATTCACGTTCTATCATTCTTCTTCTAGTATTAATTAACTTTCTTTTATCTATTCTACTTTTAATCTTATCTGTAGGTATTCCAGCAAATTGCTGAG